>Ga0136643_10001417_pt1 | contig 29231 bp, 11 predicted proteins | sample TergutLab28metaG_FD_96883 | JGI IMG/M metagenome (GOLD analysis project Ga0136643, IMG submission 96883) | Labiotermes labralis P1 segment gut microbial communities from Petit-Saut dam, French Guiana - Lab288 P1 (version 3) (version 3) | ecosystem: Host-associated > Arthropoda: Insects >... | reverse complement strand
TTATTTGTCATTTTCCTATAAATTATACATTCGTTAGCGAAGAGTCGATGTTCCTCCAAATATCGTTTACGTACACTAGCAACAGTAGTGGGCCCAAAACGCTCCCTTGCGGCACACTTGAGGCTACTTTAACTTACCTTGATAGTTGCCCTCCTACTCTTACCTTTTGTGTGCGACCTACAACGAATTCCCTTACCCAAACGACTACCCTCGAATCCACGCTCGAGGCAGCCAGTTTCATAAGCATCTGGCCTCATGTCACCCTTCCGGCGCCTAAAATTTGGAGGTGGCCCCTAGATTTTTGGAAAATTTGTGGACCCTACGACGACGACAACGACGATGATAGTGATAATAATAATATGAAACATATTTAGAAGTGCGAACAATAAAAATGCTGACTCAACCAGAATTGATAGAAGACTATTCGTACACTGATTCAGCATTATGACCGGTAAACAAAATTGTACTGGTCTGAACGTGAGTCATTACGTTATATTGAGTATGACAAATAGAAAAGGCAATAGACCGACTAGCACCATTACTCTTAGACAATATTTTTAATGTCTAAAATTTGCAACATGTTGTGGCTTTTAATTTAAATCCACGAACAGGCACAGGCATAAAAATATATAAAAGAGGATAAAACATATTAATGTTGTTATGAAGTAATGTTACTGGTCTTTAAATTAAATGCCGAAACATGTAGTACACTTCAGACATTAAACATATAGTCTACAAACAGTTGTGATGGTGTGTTTCCTGCGTTGTTTATTGCAACTGTATTGGATTGTTTGATTTCAGCTTTGTGTTATCTTAACGTGACATTAAGAAGATCAAATTTGTGGCGCTAGAATATGTAACAGCGAAGCAGGTTTACGAGTTCAGACCGGAACTCGTTTCCTGAATACATCATATTATGAGGAAAAGTTTGGTTCCACCTTCACATCCGAACACCAGGGGCTGAGTCATGGCCTAACGGCGCCGATCTTCAAGCTAATAAAACTAACAGAACCTGCACAATGCCTTGTCGTCGACCCCAAATGACTGCTATAGTCACTTTACGTTAGGAACTGAACACTTTACGTGCTCTTCCCATGACTATCGGCATAAAGTGGCTAAAAAGTGTAATGTTGACAACACGAAATAAGATTTACGAGTTCTCACTGCAGCCACTCGTTGCTTTTGAGTTCTTCGAATGGATTCGATCCAGACAGAAACAAGACTCGCTGTTTTTCCCACTCACAAAATAGCGGGAGAGGAAAGAGCAGTGAAAAAGAACGGTGACCAACCAATCATGTCCTGCGGTCATACGGGTGACAAATTCATTTAGTTCTCACAAGAAGTAAGTCTTGGTATCAGAATGAAGCACTACGGATTACCTTTCAATATATATATATGTACGTATGTATGTATGTATAAAGTACACGCTGTGTCTAATGTCAATTTTGTTCCACTACAAAACCACTATCAAGTTCCGAGATCTTGTTCCTTTTCATCCACTTAAATAAGCAGTTCTCTTGTCGTATCCTACACACTACTCTTAAAGTGTTTCGTACGATGCTGACTTGCAAAAGTGCTAAAAATAAATAACATTTTCTGTAACACTCACCCATGAGTGAAGGCAGCAGCAGACCAACTTAATGATGTACTGCCTCCCAGGCTTCAATGACTTAAACGCAAGCTGAAAAGGTTCAGTGAACCACAAAAGGCATACTCGATATGGGGCGGTATTTAACAAACATCGAAAAAAGGAAACTTTATAAAATAATTTATCGCACAATAACGCCTTTCAATACTTATAATTAGAAACTGTTATTGTAAGCCATTCACCAGTCAGGCTGATCTTTTATGTGCGTGAGACCAACATAATAACGCTAAAAGTTACGCAGAAGGGGGGGGGGGGGGGGCGCGCACAAACACACACACACACGCACGCACACGCACACATTCGATTCGATATCGAGACATAAAAGACTTTATAAATAGCTCAATGTGGTTAAATGTCACAGTGTTTCGCCAATATATCCGCCGGTCATACAACGATTACCATGCTATAATTCATCAACTTTCAACAAACACAACCGGATGGACCTTACTATTGATCAATTTAAACTTATATCGGTCGGAGTGCCGGTAAGATAATGATGCAAGGAAGGAGAAACTGCATGTTAATGCACAGTAAAAAAGCACCTCGGAATCTGACAGTGGAACAAAACTGTGATTAGACGCACCACATAATGTTCTCTTTGGGTAGGTAGTTGGTACAGATGCGACTTATTTCGTTATCTTTGGCCACAGGGAATAGGCCAACCAGGTTTGTACCGCCTTCATGGGCATTGCTAACCCCCCCCCCCCCCATTTTTTTCATTGTTCTATATTTATTCTGCCAGGTGGAATACCCTAATTTGGGGGGGGGGGGCACAATATCGCTAATTCTTAACAAATGCTGTGTCAAGTTACGTCTATAGCCCACAGTAATGTTATTTAAATTGTATATGTTTAGTTACTTCCTACATTTTAAATTTGTTCCATACGCCATATTATACACACCACAAGCGATCTAAAAAATTTTAAGTCTGCTGCCTCTACACCAGTTTCATGATTTCTTTGTACAGTCCACTTCTTGAACCCAAATCAAAGTACTGGTACTCCCAGTATCTTGTGTAATTTCAAAACTGTTCGCCGAATAGTTCTAAATACATACTGAAATCTTGTACTCAACTGCCTATGACTTTATGATTTATACACGATATGCTGCATCCAAAGTAGTTAAATTCTTTTATTTCTTTAATAACTTTGTTATCAATAATGATACTGTCTGTGAGATACTCATGTCCTTGAAATGCCATCACTGTTACAGCAAGAGATTCTGAAACTGCAGTCTGTACAAATTGTATTTAATACACATAATGCTAGCCGGAGGTCATCTTCTGATTTAGCTGTTAGTGTTTGGTCATTTGCAAACAAAACACAATCTACGGTACTCTGATTCATTAGAAAATGATATCTTAATTTGTTTCGCAGTTGTTCTATAATACTGTTTATTGATTAAAAAGTGTAGGTGAAAATGGACACTCTTCACATTTCCTGATTTATTTCTATCAGTTTTCCTCCTCTCAAAATTTTCACCGTCTATTAGAACTTTTGTACTTAAGTCCTAGGTTTGTTTGTTGCACTCCTATTTCTTGTGAAAATTAAATCATCTGTCATCTGTACGAGCGCAGCACACGATTAGCTGGTGAATGTTGGTCACTCGATTGCCTGATGTCCCCCACGGCTAATTCAAATGGACAAGAAATGTCCAGTCTGTTATGGAACATGAGGCTTTTATTGCCTTGATTACAAAACTCCTAAATATTGAGTCAGCTGAATCGATTTCACACCCTCAAATCCCTACTTATTCAAGGTCATCCCATCTATTCGTAGGTCTCCCAAGCCGTCCCCGCCATTCATCAGATATAAAACACAAAATTTTGAAAGAATTTCTGAACCATGTTCCATATAGATCTGTGACCTTGATTTCAGCACCCCGAACATCGTGTGAATTCAAATTACTGCGCTCCCCATTGCATAATTTTCTCTAACTCCCAGATAATTTTTCACGCCTCAAGTGCAAACATTATCCGCAGCACAGCGCGGCCGTGGGGAAAACTTTCGCCGTTAATTTGCTGAAGTACAGGCCCATATTTTTGGCCGACTGCGCGCTCGCAACACAATCTATTTACTGACTGCTTGTTTCACGACGATTTCAACAGCTCAGAGAACACATTCTCGAATGATACGATTATTGGTGAGGAAGAAACTGTAAATAATGTGGAAAGAAGAGGTCGTAGCTCAACTGGAGGCAGGATTCAGGAATTTCCTGCGAAGACTAAGGGCAATAACGAGATGTCTCAGGCACGACAACCGGTTTCCGGGCCGAGATTTAAACCCGGGACCTCCAGAATATTATGCAACAATGCTACCCACTTCACTGCGAAGTTCAGTCACTCTCAACGAAACTCGCGAGTGTTAGCAGCACAATTAGCATCAAACAGCACGTAAATGTAGTATTGAGTTATAATTGTTTAAAACACGGCCTTACTGCCAACTGTGACGCAGAAAGACGAATGAGTATATCGCGAATCAATCTACCGAAAACACAGCACACTACCTTCCCGCTCTTACGTCATGACTGAAGACAATCTGTAGCCTCTACTTTTGTCAGAACTCAACGGTTAAACGTCACCCTCCTAGCATCCTATTGTAAATCTCGGATTTCTTAGCAGACATACACCGCAGGTCAAAGACCTTAACGGAGCATAGCACAAAAGTGACTTTGTACATTACACCATGTGCCATGGAATTCAAGAGAGACGCTTCCCCTTCTTATATACATCTGTCAATGATTCTCGTTTGGTGTGTCAATACGAAAGACTTGTTATCCGTGTCTCGAAATACCTTCCCACTGATTCTTCAATTCTATAGCACAAAGAACACAACTAGTGACAAACGAAATGTTAGCACAGAGGCAAAATGCCTTACTTGTATCTGGGAGGCAAGTACCAGCTACCCAGACTGATGCACTCCACATTCTTAAGTCTTCTCGGGTAAATGCCAGGTCAGTACCCGGGAAATTTATAAAGATTTCCCAGAAGAACTCACAAAGCCTCAACTTTTCTGTTGTATACGTACAGTACATTGCCTATTCGTCAGATCCATTATTTTATTATTAATGACATTTCATTTCACTTTTTTGAAGAACTTACCGCTGAAGTAGGCTTACGGATTGCAAAACGTTCAATTCGTCAGACAAAAGCTCGCAGTTTCACAACTTTACCATTGCGGAAAACACTTCGTATAAGATGCATAGGTAGGCGTATTTAAATTGTATTCATTGTTTACCGTGTGCCATTATTATAATTTATTTAATACAATGCCATCACAATACACAAATTAATTAAGCAGTATGTTATTATTTACAGTGTCTTTCCAAACTTTTCTATAATTTCATGGAAGCTCACCATAACTACACAGAACCGTTACATACGGATGGATATTACGGTACGGTGAGTTCAACTGACCATGATCATAAAGTGACATAAATATCTTGTCGGGAAAAACAATGTATATGATGATGATGATGATGATGATGATGATGATGATGATAATAATAATAATAATAATAATAATACCCCTGTTTAATTACAGTAATACGATGGTATCAGACGATCCCGGCATCCGTGCGGTATAAGGCGTAGGTCTGATTGTTGGGATCTCGGGTTCAAGTCCCTCTGAGGTCATGGATGTTAGTCTCTTGTGTTTGCGTGTTGTGTAGGCCTCTGCGACGAGATCATCACTCGTTCAGAGGAGTCCTACTAGGTATGTCTGTCTAATTGTTTGTCATCTAGAAACTCTGTAATAAGGTGGCCTAGGCACAAGTTGAACTGTTGTGTTCCAAAAAAATAATGGTGTTCCATTCAACTAACTTCAGACACGTACAGGCATGTTTACGTTCTACGTCCACACAAATTTCACACGCCTAACCACGGTGCTTCATTAGTAACCAACAGAAATACGAAATATGAAGAATACTTTCGCGCGGCCGCCATGCTGGTATTTTACATTCCACAGAAAATGCCATAACAACGGCACGCCTTCCTAAGATCTGTTACCACACGTAATTTTAAAGCCATACAGTAAGTGCCGCCCCCACGCCAAACGCTCGCGCACCCGCCTAACTGTTGTTGCGAAATGAAGAAAATTCAAAAGAACGCCGATTACGTGGAATTCAAAGGCACAATGTCCAAAGAGAGAGTTTGGTGCACACAAGTGGAAATGGTTCAACAGCTGAAACACACAGAAAGCTATGACGTTCCTTAAGAATACGTTTCTTCCAGAAAAGTGGGCTAAAAATAGGCTGCGAAGAAGTCAAGTGTGGTCAGATGGCCAGGAATAGGGTCCAATTTCGAAATTTTGTGAACACAGCAATGGACCCTCGGATTCGATCAGTAGTTAATTAGCCATGTAGTTCAGGTGCACCGTTTTAATGCATAATAAGGAAAAATATTAATGAACATTTAGAGACTAAACATAACCTATATTATATTTGAAAATTTAGTTCCTACCGCGCAGAAAACAGTGAGTATACAATACAAGGAACGGTGGGTTAATATTGTTGAACAGTGTTTACTATGACGATCATATGGAGGGTTCTGAATTGTTAAACCTGGAACTGCATAAAAAGATCATGGAGTTTTTAACAGCATTATACTGAATACTATTACAACACCAATCGGTATGAGGGGTGTACAAAATGACGATCTACGATAAACTTACATTCTTCGAAATATGTAAATTTAAAGCTGCATAAATCTTTGTTAAAATTATTGGCACTGCAAATCGCGCTGACAGCAGGTTGAGAACAGCGACTTTTTAAAAGTAGGAACAATTCTGCTTAGCAATTAACGGCGGTGCTGGACTGACTACCCACTGAGTATAACGTTGCCGGGGTCAACGACGTATTGAGGTTTACATACCGCATTTTATTGCTGTCACCACAATTCAATCACTAACTTATAGTGCAAAAGAACCACAAAGCTTAGGTAGTATGGTAGGGAGCAGCTATTTTATCAGTTAAACTTCAAGGACAGAACCTTTACTAAGAGCAAAATATAATAGTTTTTGAAACACCGTTAAAGACAGGAAACAGAATGAAAGATTCAGACACGTAATTCTTTTAAAAACTTTATGCTTTCTACACATTTACACTTAAACACAAAAGGCCAAATTGGCGTCACAATAGAAAAGTGGGGGTTACATCTATCAACAAGCGGGGCGATTTCGATCACAGACACTTTTGACAAATTAACTGCTCGTGCTTCAACATACAATTCGTGGTACCACTCCCCCCTCCCTCCCACCCACATACATGGAACTTAATTCAGTCACCGCTGCTGGGAGATTGGGCCCACTTTGCTCCGCAAGATCCACATAGCACATCCCAATAGCCTCGAACATAATCCGTTTTCGACGTCAGTATCCAGTACAGATGGACACCCCACATCTGTCGGATTAATGTCCTCACAAGCTACTAACTGATTTTTTAAATTACATTCTGAAGCTTATGTCAGGCAGAAATTCGAACCCGCACACTGCCAAATATTACTATCTCTACAACCTATGACATCGCCTCGTCTGACCACTTCGGGCTGGGCCTCCTTTTTATAAGTTCTGGCCATGTGCAACAAATGGCGACATTAAAAAGAGAAGAAGATAAACCTCGCGTACTGATCCATTTTGCCCCGTCAATGAGATCGGAACAGTCCCAGGTTTGAGGTTTTGAAAGGGATGAATAAATTGCCAGTGCGGCCGGAAGTAAAGCAACAAATAGTGCTGTCTGCGTTAACTACGTTCCTTGTGTACATGTGATGTAGTGAGGTAAGTTTTAATACTTATTAATTAAGCCGCTATATGTTTCGTTAAACAATTATCATACAGAAGCAATAATGTCGATGGGAAGTCGCAGTGACGGAGCAACTAACCAGCACAAGAAACATAGAGGAAACTATTTCTTTACTCATGCCTCAGTGCTGACACTATGCGCAGTGGACATGTGAAGCAACCGCGATCCTTACTTTAATCCCAATAGCTCCCGACAGACAGATATCATTTGGAAGATCCAGGCACAGATGGCAGAATAATATTAAGATGAATCTTCAGGAAGTGGGATGGAGGGGCGTGGAGTGGACTGATCTGGCTCAGGATAGGGACAGATGGCGGGTGTTTACCTGTAACTCATATCTAAGCCCCAGTCTCCCAACTGATCTTTTCGCTTCAGGGTTTCCCGCTAAAATTCCGTGAACCTCTTCGGCATTCAAATAGTGCAAGATGTCCTACGCACCTAATCTGCTTTGATTTAATCACCGACAGAATATACGGCAAAGCTCCTCAATACACAGCCGTCTCCGACCCATTACTTTTACAAATATAAGATTCCCATAATTCGGACTCCAAGACCTTACGAGTGAAGCCGCTTCTGTTCCCGTAACTGCGTAAAAACTGTGGGAGAGGCTTTGACCTCCGAAATCGTGACGGAAGGAGAGTCATCGAAGTAGCCAGGAGTATCGGCGAAAAGACGCAACAGATGACTAAGAAGCACTCAGGTGTGACTCCCCGCAACTTCTTCCGCGTACAGAGGCGGCCTTCAGTGTGGCGTCCTTCATCAGGACATTCCTCTCACACACGTGGGTAAACTTCTTATACCATCAGCACAGAACAACAGACGACCACTATTGCTACATCAACAATACGTGAAACATGTGAACTGTCTAACATAACAAGGACGTTTGTGTTCCACGTCAGCTAGAATGATTTGTGACAGCACATTCCATTCCTACGTACTGTCATGCTGAGCTACAGCTCATACCGGATTACTTACTGATATACGAGTAATTCAACCGAAAACAGAACCCAAACAAAAGAAAAGCAACGTCATTACATTTCTTCATATTATATATACATGTGTGTGTGTGTGTGCAGTATATAAGTAACGCATGTTAAGAATGGGTGTTTGATGCAACCTCCTTCAAACTCTCAGACATGCTTCACACCTGGTGAACAAATCAGTAATTACTGTTACAGGTTCTTGTCTCGAAATTTCCGATACTGCACGCCTGGTAAAACGGCCGCTGTGTGACTGACACACCGCCAATATTATCGTTGCTTTGACGTTTACAGTGAATCATCTGACGTCCTAAGACACAAGTCCAGTTTATTCTGCGGAATGTAGCAGACGAGTGAGGCAGGGTGTAACCTACAATTATTGTGTGCTTGGATATGAAATATTGTTTAATCGGGAGTATCTTCATGGTGGGAACATATGTAAGGAAGGAATCAAATGAAAAATGTAGTAGGACTTTTAGAATATGGTTTCACAGTGTTTCAGTTCCCTCGAAATCGAGCATTCCTGACAGATGAAGAATGTTATTTCCAACACTTACTCTAACAAGCGGTAAGTGATATATATATGTTGTAGGCGGAAATATAAGGCCGTGAAACTTGTCGTGCGTCTGGATTCGTTTTTCAATTAAACTTGCCGTATTAAGACCACTTCCTTGCGCATCCTTTCCATATCACTGTTCACTAATCATCCTGCAATTATACGGTATACAGACTCAGATGAATGCGGGGAATTTCTTGATTATCTGAAAATCGGTTAGCTTCTCAAGAAGGACTCTGCTCCCTGAAGTAAGTACGTAAGTAAATTTAGACTCAGCTGCTAACAACGTCGATAAATATTCCAATAACAACGGATTATGTGATAGATAAAAGTTCCAAACACAATCTCAGTATTCCAACACATCGATGGACTGAAGCACAAATACTGCATGTCCAATACGCAACTGTCAATAAACTTACATTACACATGCAACAACACAACACCACGACAAGCCACACAATATTTCTGAAGCTTCTGCCCCCTTTTAAACTTGGATTTAAATATCTCTTAAGCTAAAGGTGAGCAATCAAGGACACACAATAACTCAAAACTGGCCAAAAGCGGGGGTACGAGAGTTCCGTTTTAAACCACTGACACAACCATTCTCTTCAGAACAATAATACTTCACTTCATAAACGATGATAAATTAAAGAAATTAAGCGCCTCCCTCTATTCAATACAAACAGCAGTACCATTTCTACATTTTACTTCAAAAACCATTCTCAAAGCAAGGCAGACAGGGGGTTTGGTTACGTGAACGTAGCCTACATCCTGATGCATCGTGACATAGTTCTAGCAGGAAACAACAGATTACAGACAAGGAATGGAAAGCTGTATTCCAGTTTCGAGCGCACACATTTTCCAAGCGCGATTTTGTATGCCGCATGTTTCTGCTTTCAATAATTGCAGGCACAACGCTCTCTTTACTTTACGTTTTACATTAAATCGCCATAATCACGTCAATATTTTTTGTGCATATTTTGAATAGACAAGTCCATATACAAAATGGTTAAAATAAAAGTTACAGGTCTAAGTTTCCATGACGTCTACTAACGCTTGTACGTGAACGCGGTTTCAGACAAAGAGATAAAATGAAATTTGAGTTCCATGTGAAGTGGGGTCTTCGTGGACAGGCGAGGAGCTGTCTTCAGGTAAAGCCTATTGGAGCGCCACACATCACAAGCTACGCAACATCTGAGAATAATATTTTGATCCCACTGAAGGGAATTAAAGAGGACGACAAAGGGAAATATAAAACGTCCAATTTACTGTGTACTAAGTAAGCAAATAACTGCACAGGAGAACCCTTACTGAAAACCTTACAGTTGTTCAGCTCCTTAAGAAACTGCACCCAAGATGTATTACTGACACACAACAGCCTGCCACTGCCCCTAATTAACCCATTCTACACCCTACTTAAATGTATTTAAGAAATACTTTAAAGCCATCAGCCCACTTAAGATTAGGTGCACGCAGTCTCTTTCAGGTTTTCTCTTCTCTCCCACACGAATTGTACGCCTCGCCCAACTCATTCTTCTTGAATTGACCATCCCAGTAACATTAGGCGAACACAAATCATGAAGCTGCTCATTACGCAGGTCTTGTCACCTTATTCTAGTTATCTTTCCCCAACAACCTGTTCTCAATAGCCCTCGGTCTGTTCTCCTGTCTATGTAACGTATTTTTCATGAACTGCCAAAAATTCAAAGGCGGTATACAGTGAGTACGGCGAACCCACAGGCTGACTTCAATAAAGGAACTACAATACAACGTGTGCACACATACATGTCCCGACCAGAATTCGAACTCATAATCCTTGGTTCCAGCGGCTCAATGCCATAAGCGATTTGATGACATCAGCAAGGTAATCGCCAAAACGTGATTAAAAACGTAAAGTCTGTCCCACACATGCCATAAAGGCACACAGGGGGAGTGAAGTACAACCCCACTTATTCTTAATCTCGGAAGTGGATGGAGATGAGTGGTAGCATCATGCTCCGACTGCTTTACCCGCGGGGTAAGAGCCACCGGTATCCAATGGTGGCCAAGTGGGCTCCAGAGCCGGTTCGAACGTTGTGGAAAAACTTGTCCCAGTTAAATTGGAACCAACTGTATGTCCAGCCCGTCGTCCTGTCACTACACTGACTAGGCTATCCCGGCTCTTCCGACAGAGGGCGATTACAAACAATGAAACTACAAGGAATGGATAGAGGATAAAGCGCACCTTGACTGTTTCTAAGAGTCGTATCAGCCTGTAATACGGTCTCACGTATCGATATGTAATGTCAGAATCGAGACTCGACTATCTATAAGCGGAACACCTACACACCTTCATGACGAAATTATAGTTCCATTTGTATTGGTCACAGTCCAACTGAAGCTTAAACCAAAGACTAACTCTGTCCTCTGCGGGTCAGATTAGCGTTCACTTAGATTGTGGATATGTAGGTTATGGTGCAGGTGTTCTCTACGGAAATGATTTGTTTGAAAAGATAACTTACACGTACAAAACCACATTACCATTAAGCGGGACGATTAATGAGTATGTGTACATTCACGATTCACAGTGGAAATAAATTAAGTCAAGCTTCTAAGACAGTGCAAACATTTAGAAGAGATACTGCCGAGTGGAGAGGTGATAACGCGGTGGTTAATGTAATGGTTCTACCGCTCTGCTGTACCAAAGCATGGCAGTTCAGCACGTTGCTGATGGAACCACCCATCTGCAAATACATTCTTAAAAATCTGCAGATAAAATGCCAGGGCAGTAAACCAAGGCAGTTTCCTCCTTAATCTCTAAAAATTCACAACAGCAAACATTAACACACCAAAATAAACAATTGCAACGCTAGTATCCACAGCGATAACTGTGACAGCAGGCACAAGTACCTTTCTTATACTACTATTACAGATATGCGTCACTTAACACAGGGATACGTTGAGAAAATGCATCGTTAGGCGATTTCGTCGTTGTGCGAACGTGTACTTACACAAACATAGACAGTACAGGATAGCCTACTACACACCTAGGCTATATGGTACAGCCTATTGCTCTTAGGCTACAAACCTGTACAGCATGTTACTGTACTGAATACTTTAGGCAATTGTAACAATGGTAGGTATTATAATATATTATAATATTATATTATAATACTATAATCTTATGGGACCACCGTCGAATATGCTGTCCGTCGTTGACCGAAACGTGGTTATGAGGCGCATAACTGTATTATGAACCGCGAAGAAAACGAGTCAAATCACAGAATAAGTAGGCTACATGAATACCTTTTCAAAATAACTGTAAATGCTTTTCACTTACAGAGACATAAACTTAGGAAGCATTCAGAACAATTCAATTTACCCACTTCTTGTAATGCTTTACAGTAAGAGGGACGAGGTAACAGGGGTGTGGCGAACACTCCATAACGAGGAGCTTTGTGATCTGTACTTCTCACCAAATATTATTTGGGTGATCCAATTTAGAAAGAGACGGGCGGGCACGTAGCACCTACGGGAGAGAGGAACGTGCATACAGGGATTTGGTGGGGAAACCTGAGGGAAGAGCCACTTGGAAGACATATACATGATGACAAAGAATATTAAAATGGATTCTCAAGAAGTGGAAAAGGAGACATGGACTGAACTGATCTGGTTCAGGATTTCAGGATAAGGAACGCAGTAATGAACCTCCGGGCTCCATATTATTCGGGGAATTTCTTAACTACCTGCGGACCTGTCAGCTAATAAAGGACTGTGCTCCCTGCACTTAGTTAGTTAGTTGGTTGGTTAGCTACTCACTTACTGAGCATGCTGAAGAAACGTACGTACTACGAGCATTATGGGAACACAAAGGGTATTGTCAGGCGCACGCAACTTCACGGAGCGGCGGTCTGCTTGTTCAGAAGTTAATATTCCATAAGCTAGTCAAAAAAAAAATCCCCGCCCTTTGTGAAACGGCCATGTTCATTACCGTGTTCACAACAGCCCGCCAGCGCATCCCATTCTGAGCCAGATGGATTCCGTCTACATCATATTCCTAACGCGAAGTTAAGACGTCTGTTACAAAACACCAGCGTCAAGACCCTTCAAAGCCGAAAATGTGGAATGTCGTGCCTGACCGTCCTATCCCCTGTCCATCCTCCGGTTAGCCTTGTACTTACAACTCTAATTAATATACAACCCTAAAACAACACTTTGATTCAACTTCAACCGACGAGGGATTAATTTTTTTGGTGTAACTAAACAACCATTATTATTACGGAAAGTAAATCTACCAACATACAACCATTTCCAGTAGGTCTACTGAACAACAACACATTCTTCCTGGACGTTTCGATTATTGAGGACCGGTCACTACGCCGTGTCAAAATGTTGCGAAACCATCACCCACTGGAGCGGAGCCACACCCAAGAATAGCGCGGGTCCTAACTACACCACTGCGAAGCCTAAAACCTTGCAATAAACTTACCGAGGCCTGAACTTGCAATACACATAACTTGACTAATCGTATTTTATTCGGGACAATTCTGGTTTCTGAAGCTAGGGAAAGGGAGGAAGGTGGGGCGGGATGGCGCAGTCGGTACAGCGCCTCGCTACGGGCCGGTGGGGGTGAGATTTTGTGCACTTGTACAGACCGGCCCTGGGTACCGGATCTCTGTCTCGGGGGTAAAGGGCCCAAGGCGTGGCGCTGAACATCCACCACCAAGTAATTCCGAAGTTAAAAGAAACAGGAGAGCTCTACGAACCCTTCTGGGTCTTCGTGGCCCTCTGTACGGTACACTAATAAAATTAGTTGTAGTTGACGGCAATATACATATCAGTTTTTAATTGACATACCACAATGCGATGAATTCTACAAAAATTAAACTTTACCTCCACTTTACGTTCGAGGACAGAGGAAACTTCTGTAGTAACAATTTAGGCACCAACTTCCATTTGGAAGCAAGACACCGCGTCAGAAACAGTGATTTACGTAAGAGTGTATTGTCCAGCCTTCCATCGATTATACAGTGAGATTACAGCAACAAGAACAAACTCCCGCACAACAAATTCTCACTCAGCTTTTACACAGACTGCCTTTAAAAAAAAAGAGATATGCGTCGTATTAATGACGTTTGAATAGGGAAACTGAAGTGTCTTTAATTACACACACTAAATTGAATCCCAGCAGAATTTAAGAAAATTTGTCTTTCAAAGTCTTATTTTCTCAGAGTTCACTGTTTGTGTTAGACCTCTATGAAACTAGGTGCCCCCAATTATAAAATATAAGAATCCAGTCAAAAATGAATTGGCGAGTCATTTCCACTTAGCATATCAAGCCGGACGCATAAGTGGGTCATAAAAATTTACCTTGTGTTCATTCTTTCACATACGAGAATCATGCACGTTGCGGACACTCTCAGAACCAGTGTCGTGTTTTTCCAACGTCACGGATTGCGACTACCGAGGCACTTGAACCAAACATTTGACAAAGTGTCGACTTGTTTTGTTGCAGCAGCCTGTGAAGATACCTGGAGGTGCAGCAGCAGCAGCAGCAGCAGCCGGTCTCACAAAGCCCACAAGATACCATTACTATCCTCATAATCAACACATATACTTACTGCCCGAATGTGCCATACAACAGGTAAAGTTACATCCACAGTGTCAATAAACCCCTACCTGATTTGCTGAAATAATAATGGAAATGGCAAAGTTTCCCCGTACTTAACCTTTTGACGCCTAATGTCAACTATAGTGGTCGTACCGCGCCGCTAACCTCTAAAGTTGCATTTTATATATTTATTCAACAAATAGAGTTACTGAACATTTTAAACATGATATATACTCTGTTTTTTTTAAATGCAGTTTGTTTCATAATTCTAACGTATTTGGTTCCTGTATTATTCACATTTATATACAGAGTGTGCTAAAATTAAAAAAATAATTCCGGCACCAAAAGGTTAACAAAGCCCCATGCTATTAAGACGTTAAGGGGAGAGAAAGTATAGCTGCACTTAGTCGTAAACTTGGTTGTATATTGGAGTTAATGTTAGTTCACACATGCAATACCGTGCCCTTTACGTGCTGCGCTGTGACCATCAGAAGTCACTTTAGACGCGGCTTGGACGGAGCACGGCAGGGGGTCGGCACTGCATGTATGAAACAGTCACGTGCGTACTGTGTGAATCAAATGGACAGGACACAATTTAAATATTTACCGACATGGCACAGACGGGCACGACAGGGGCACAGCATGATATTGTGAATTAGCCCCTAACTGCCAAGTTATCACCTCGGCCGTTTTACATCCTGTGGAAGTGCCATATACGCCCACTTGAAAGGCTCGGTGGGCCCCTGGGCCCCACTACAAAGCCCCCTCGAATGTGAACGGAGATAATTGGCAGTTACCTCTTTTATCTGCAGTTTTCTCTTCTAGCTAGGCGTTTCTCTACATAACTGACCCACTCATATCTTACAGCCCTTGAGGAACACAAATTATCAGGAAATATGACGGCTGAATAAATAAGTGCTCGAAATACAGTTTGATAGAATAAGCAGTCCTCACTGCATTGCAGACGGAAGCTTAAGTAGGCCCACATCTCAGTAAAGTTCACTGCTTCCACCTCGTAGTGCTATCCATAATTACAACTCCGACTGAAACATGACATAATAACAACCGAATGGCTACATTAACTATGTGCTATTTAACAACGCTGTCAAAAGCAATGATTGTACAGCATCGGAGATAAATGACAGACTGAATAAAGCAATGAATTCAACATTGATGAAATGTACTGACATAAGAAAAAAGAGGTACTTGAAAAAACTGTCCTAGTGCCACTTTGTTCACTATAAATCCCACTTCGACTGCCCTGTGATTGAACCGGGCAGCCGCAGTTGGAGGCCAGCGACTGACGGCCTGAGGCTTATGTGTGTGTGTGTGTGTGTGTATGATAATATAGACCTACGTTTAATGGTACACAATGTATCCATTATGACGCAATGTTGCAGGTGTGCAATGCTGTATACGTACGTCTGAACTTCACACAACCACTGTGCGCATGTCCTAGCAGATACCGTGACCCATGTTCAGCTAGCAACAACGCGGACGACTTACATTCAACAGAACTCATTACAGACCCTCGAGGAAAGGTCAGTTACATCTGCATACAAAGCAAAACAGAAATAATGTGATACACCCCTCATTATGGGTCACTGGTTACTTTTCAGCTGGTAAAATTTTCAAGCGGAAGGCGAGAAGTGAGCCACTTAACTGATGACGTACTGGAGCGGGAAACAAAACATGTACGGACTGTATTGTGATTTTACCACCTCATATACAGAAGCCCCGCCGGCCAGCTCCGTTCGGTTTTTCGCCGCCAAAAATCTAACAAATGACCTATAACGCTCACAGGCCTGCCATGCAAGACCAGGGCCTGTCCAAAGGCTTACACGATCATGAATAAAAGTAATATCCCTTAACACGGAACAAAATTGAAATGTGAAAAGCTCAGTCAAAACACCTGTACTGCAAGCCTGCACTTTTGCTTTTTTTTTTAGAACAACCCAATACGTTGATATCTGTTAACAGCAAACCGTAAGCCTCTTAACAGCAATTACAAGTACATAAACTTAAAATATCTTCATAGTGCCAGTAACATGGAGTTAATTTTTTTCTACTGTATCTTTAATGCCGGCCTCGGTGCACTGCACGGAACTTCAGTTCTCCATACGCCACCGGACTCGATGCTGCTTACGGTCGTGAATTTATAAAAGGGTACTATAATTAAAGGTTCCTCCTTCTTGAGCAATAATTAATTATAATTTAAAACCCAGAGTCACTAAAGGGCTAATGATTCGACTTGTTTATTGACTTCGAAGGTCTGGTACTAAGTACTAAATTCGCCTTCCTTGACAGTGGAAGTGGCCTTGAAGATGAAGGCAGTATGTTTCTCCGAAACACTGACACCTACCTGCAAGGCTATACCGTGTCACAAGAGCACAATCTGAACACTCAAATTTCGTATTTACGATTTACATCCACACCAATGGCTAGTTGATATTTGAAAATACTGTAATCGCTAGTTTGAAAACTTAACTGTATATTGTAATATATTCCATCTTCCGTGCATTAATCAGATCGAAAAATATATAAATGACCAACAAAATTCACTTTAATACTCTGTGATGTATTTTATTCACAGCGTTCACCGATATGTTTCGGTCGATATTCCAGCCACCTTCACGGCGAAGTTGTTATTACAAGAACGCAATTGTGGTTGATTGTGTCACCATCACTCCATAACAATTCAAATTACATAATTTTGGTTACAATTATTTAAGTAATATGAATATACCTATACAGGCTAAGAATGGGTAATTATTAAAATCGTGGGAGTTAAAATTGTTTACTACGTAATTTCAATCGTTAAGGACTGACCGTGACTCAATTAACCACAATTGCATTCTTGTAATAAGAACATCACCTTGAATATGACGGGAATACAGGCCGAAACGTGTAGGCGAGAATGTTGTGAATACATCATACAATATTAAATTGCATTTTGTTGGTCATTTATATATTTTAACTGTATATGATCCTTAAAGACATATTTGACACAAAAGATGAAAGACGCTTAGCATGTTGATGATTATCCCAGACGTACAGAACCCAAACACACAACATTGTTTCCACAATAGCCCAATATTGGCCCATATAATGCAACAACGCGCATACAACCTGTTTCTTTAATATACATCTTAATGTTATGCCCCCTTCTACGTCCAGGTCTTCCAAGTAGTCTTGTTCCTTGAAATTTATAGGCTATGGGATGGACGAGCGAGGAAAGGTAATTTGATTTCGCGCAGCACCAAGAAATGTTTCTCAATTACAGAGCAATCGGACCATCTCTGTAGCTCACTCAGCCTCTTATTCAGTAGGTACAGGGGGTCTTTCCCCAGGAATAAAGTAGAAAATTCACCTCTATCAAATGCGAAGGTTAAGAATGCGTGCATCCTCACCTCCACTACCGCATACGTCTTCATGCCACACGTCTATCTTTTCTTTTTAAAGGAAGGGTGTCTACGGTGGCACGGTACGCACATAAAGTTTAAAAAAACACGTGAAACGGCTCTACATTTAAAGCAGGACATATGGACAACACACCCACAGACACAATAAAATCACATGCCTTTTTTCCCTCATTACATTAGTGAAGTAACGCTAACTTATCCCTGGTTTACTGATAATGACTATTTACCTCAGATGGTTGGATTGCAATGCAAGTACCAGCCACTAATATTAAAAGTTCCATCTCCACAATTCTCCAGTTGCTGGGTACAGACAGTAACCATTACCTCGCAACGCCCTGCTCCATAATCGGATTATCCGTATCATTGCAAACACAAGACACTATTTCCACGGCTATCCATTGGAAAATCACACGTTTATTTTCCATTGTTCACGTACGAGTTACGAAAACAGGTCCAGGCTACAGCATTCAATCCACATTAGCAGTGGTCTTTGTACTGTATGGAGTAAGGACAGTTCCTGCAATGTAGCTGTCAGAAATTTACCAACAAATAAGCTTTACGTTATGAATGTTGCTACACATATAAAATATGTCGCCATACCACAACCGAAGTCCGCCATGACTTCGTAAATATATCCCTGAACGTATAATTTATTGTTGTGCTTGCACAATAACCATAACAGTATTACACAAACAGCATCATCTCTCTTCCTTACGGTCATCCAGTAGTTGTTTACATCTTCTTCCTCGTATTCTCGTCCATTTTATATATATATATATATATGCTTGAATAACGTGTGTTAGAAGGCACTTCTATGCTACACGTGACCAATCCAGTTAGCCTTCCTTCGTTCTACGAAATGCAGGATGTTCCTTTCTTCCTGATACTACGCGTATGCAGGCCCACTATTCTTCTCGTATCACACAATCCGTCCAACTGATCTTCTCCACCCTTCTTCAGCATCACATTTCAAAACTTTCAGGTATTTTCTGTTCCGTTTTCCGAAGTGTCCAAAGTTCAGCGCTATACATGTTTGTTCCTAAAGCAGCATTTCATTAGTATCTTCACAGATGACTAAGCACAATAAAAGTGTTCCTGGATATATCGACAAGTCTATTGAAGGGATCCAATAATTTACAACTTGGAAGGAAAAATTTTAATTCGCTGCACACTTCAATAAGAAAAGCCCGCCTATGCGGAAACTTCCAACACACAATGTAAAAATTTAAGCGTTCTAAGATGTGCCATGAATTGCAAATGATTCAAAAAGAGATAACAGCTTACGATGTAAGCGTTTGGGCTTACTGGCTAACAACAACAAATATATACTTGCCCACTTGCTCCGTACGGAAGCTACCACTCTGGCCCATGACCTACAATAAATGTAATGAAAAATTAATGGAAAATGTCATCCTACGGTTTGGCTGAAAACTCGGGACTTGTGCATTCATTCATACTTTCGTTCTGTTACGATAACTTATGAATGTAGGACACGACATGACATTACAGTCACGACGTCTCGTACCGCTCAGACTTTGTGTGTTACTGAATAAAGTGGAACATCTTGTAACATGTAAATTGGAAACTGTAAATCAGGGGTTTCCGAATTCTCATGACAAGTTGGCCACTTAGTGATGAATTTCAATATTCGTGGGCCGAAATGCGGAGACAATTTTCGTAATTACAGTACGTGTACTGTGTAAACACTTTTCCGGAAAATGTGTCGACACGTACGGTTAAACTCCTGATTTTCATGTGGCATGAATCGTAATCAAAGACAAATGGTGCAGAACTATTTTACGAGGAACAACGTTTCGCTTTTCAAATTCCTGTTCCTGAAATAGCGTAATGGAAACCACGTGCCAAAAATCAACACGGGAAAATAAAGTGCAAATAAAAAACGTAAACTGTAATAAAATAATACAAAGGAAAAATACTGTTTGTATGCTAAAATTATGTAGAACGAGCCTCGATTACTAGCAATTCAGTAAGAATTAACGTGAAAATGAAACCGTTCAAGACACATTGCAGACTCGCGGGCCGGATTAACTAAGGCCGCGGGAATTAATTTGGACAGCCCTGCAGTAATGAAATGTGCAAATAAAACCCTTTGCTTCGTCTCGGTGCAAAGTCTCCGTTCAGGATTTCACTATGCCAGGTCCGTTCCTCAGTCTCTCCTCTGAACAACAGCTGCGAATAATCGTTCCAAAGCCAGTGCCACTGGACTCCCCAGGTTCGTTAACACTCTCAAGCTGGGCTCCAGTTCACGAAATTTCCGTAAGGAAGGATATGTCTCGTAATTTTATTCCACAAGTACGTAGCCTACCTCAGGAGAGTCGCCGAGCATAGGGTGATGAAGGTAAAAATGAAAAGTCAAGTCTTTTGAGATGTCGACAAGGTGAAAAATCCAAGGAAATTGTAATCTCAGCAACAACCACTGTCAGAATCTCAAATCTCGAAAGGCAAAGCTGTGCGAGTCTTTGATTCAGCACCACCTCAAGACGGCACACTGGGGAATGGATGGGTGTACAGCCCCACACAATTAACTTCGGCAGCAAATGGAGGTCGGTTTCATACCTCAGCCGGTTCAACCCCGGGGACAGAGCCACCTTTACCATAAGTGCCTTCACCTTTAACGATCTAGAGGTCTGAAAAGACCATCGACAATGAAGGCACTATGCTCCTTCGAAAAGTCGGTAACCAATTAAGACGGGATGCGGCGTTATATCCGAGAAAAGGGTCTTACGAAACTTATCTTTCTGAATGAGCGATGCTAAGAACAGCAGCAAAACACTTTCTTACGCGATGTTAAATTGTATGAGAAGTATACAACAGAAATTGCACATGTCCAACCCGACAGTAAAAGGGAAAGTTTTCCTACTCATGACATGAAGGCACATGAGGGAAGCAGAGGCACAGCTCCACATATTCTTAACCTTGATACTGGATGGAGGTGAGTAGTCAACTTCGAGCTCCGGCCGCTCTGCACTCGGAAAAGAACTCAGATTGTTATTGAATAGGAGGCTAAGTGGGGCTCAGAGCCGATCTGGACGTTTTGGAGAACAGAAAAATTCCCCCACAACAGTATTCGTATAATGAATCACGAGTACCCCGAACACTGGGGTGCACGGGGAACCGCCAAAGTATCGCCCCAGACACAGCCCTGTGTACAGTTACAGAACGGTCGGTGTGAACTAATTAATGTGACGTCATTCAGCTAAATGAATCCTTAAGTTATAGGGCTCGTGGATGTAGCAGACACATGTCACACCATTTCGCGTTCTGAAAACTTTCGCCTTTATGACTTTTCTTCAGTTGCTCCGAGTGAATGGCGCCCGCTGCACTCAGCACTCTCCTGCCTGACAGCCACCATGACAGATCGCATAAAATGACATCGACGCGCCGCCTCAATTCAGCAAACTATCCTGCACATACGTTATTCCGAACAGACTAACTGATGTGTCCAGGCGTTTATTTCACTACCAAATCCACTGCAATTTCAGAATTACCCAATTGTTGGCATGTAAAACGCATGGAAGAGGTACGGAATACATATGAAATTTTTGTCTGAAAGCTTCTAAGTATGAAAAGACTCAGAAGACGTAGGTACTGACGGGAGGATATTATTAAAATGGATCTCGATTAAACATGACTGGATGTATTCCAGTGGCACAGGATAGGGACTAGTGGCAAACACTTGTGAACACGGTAGTAAACAATTGTTTGATTGCTGAGCAAATATTAGTATCTAAGAATGATTCCTTCCACGTAGTTAATTTCCTATATTTTTAGTTGTCTTGTTTTATTAATAACCGTTCCCATTAGCAACGCCAGCAGAATTAAGACATCAGGCCTATATTCTACGTCAGTCACCAACACATTACTGATTCTGTGTACTCAGAGTTTCTATGCCAAACTAACTCAGGCATTTCAAAATGCATGCCACTAAACCGAAGTACAGGTATACCATATAGTGCCAAATCTCGTTGCGTTGAAACTATGTCAGTGGGTTAATAAGATACGCATCGATAGTCCCACGAAGTTACACAAGTATCATCAGTAGCAGTCGTCGATATTTAAAATACGTCAAACAGAACATCCCGCTAAACGGACCTTTCCCCAACAATTGCTGTCCCTACTGTCCAGAAAAAGAGGGTCGGTCAGGAAACACGCTTACAAGGTACAGAATTAAGTAACTCACAACCTATATGGACTGTGACTATACGAGGGGAACACGTCACCCAGCGATTATCATCCGTTTCCAGCATTGCAGCAAAATTTTGTCGAATACAAAAAGGTAATCGTGTGGTGAACAGTTGACACGATCGCTGATAACGTGACACGTACTTATTAATTCAAAGGGTCGTTCCACAATAAGAGAAACGCCTCAATTGTGGTAGGACTCTGTGGTAAAGTAGCGGGACAGCAGTACAACTAATCTGACATTTTTCGTTAGAGCAAAAAATGAATAACTCAAATTACACGCATTGTAAACTTATTTTCTGACCGGGGCTATCGTAACTAAACAATATGCACATCCTACTGAGCAAATCAGCACAGCGCCTAGTAGTCTCACTTAACTGCTATGCTTGACCTTCCACGCGAATGCAAGGACAGCGGCCATTCTTATGCCAGTCGATTTACAATATTAGATAACAATCGAACCTTCAACTATAGTTTCTACATGCTTGCTGTGGAATGCATGTGTGGCTTTTAAGCAATGCATCGAACGATACGATTTCAGTTGTAGGCCTACCTTATTTAAAAATTAGATACGGCAACATAAGGAGGCACGCGGTGGCGAGGTCGGTTGAGGCACTGCGCTACAAGCCGGAAGGTCGCGGGTTTGATTCCCGATGGTGTCACTGGAATTTTTCATTGACTTAATCCTTCCGGCCGCATTATGACCCCGGTGCCGACTTAGTCGCTAACATAAATGAGTACAAGGAATATATCCTGGGAAGTAAAGGCGGCAGACGCGTAGGGCTGACAACCTTACCACCTTTATGTGCCGAATGTCTTGAAGTGTGAGAGCCTCAACCTTCTTCAACCCTGAGGGCCTGCACAGGGATTGCTTTATCTTTACCTGTACCTATTTAGTGCGGCATATAATTCCGATCTAACAGAAGAAATACATGTCGAATTTTAGTTCAGCATACCTTAAATAAAACACTTAGGATAATCACGTGTAGATCAAGATCATGGCATTTATTTGTAGTATATTTTATGACGTTTTCAGTAGCTCACACTACATAGCTTCAGGCGATAATAAAAACTGTCAGTGAAGAGCAACGAAGCGGTCTTGTCCTACTTCAACCTGTTATTCTGGCAATCGTTTGGAAGGGGGGAGGAAAACTACGTAAATTCTCAGCAGTGACAGCCAGTGTCCCAGGCGAGTTTCCAACCAAGAACTTCCGGCACGCAACTCAGAGGCGCTAAAACCTGAGCCATCTCACTCGGTAACACGCGTTTAGACTTCACAAACGATCACTGTCAGTGTCACCTACACTAGCCTATTGGCACTTGCACTGTCCGGTTAATGTTTTAATGACACACCAGGTGCAAATTAATATGTATGACGTACATAGTGGCGCAGAAGTCACTTGATACTAGGGGAAACACGTCAAACATCGACTTGGGCGCCACCCTGTATATAAAAAATGTGGTTACAATTATTATCAGCAGGTGGCAAAGTCATCGACCAGGCACATACGACCGATTTTGAAACAATGTCGTCAGACAAATTATTTGAAAAACAAAAGTCACTGCAGGTGTTGGAATTATTACTGATCAAAACACGTGCCGCATATGTAAGGACGCAAAGAGTCTAGCACGAAATAACGCACGATATCCACGACTTCGATGGAATTATAGCTTGATCAAGTACCAAGATGTCTGCAATCCATAAACAATGAGCCAAATGGAACATTCACCCCTTATTAACGACATCCGTGAATGCATAAATAGCAGATAAACAATATGCAATAAAATATACATATTAAAACACGACAACGGATTTCAGAATTTACATCACATTGCCTGACTTCAGCTTATAATTAAGTTCCTAAGAGCAGGCGTGCACAAGTTCCGGATACTCGGTCGCCCGGGCGACTAGATTTTTTTTAATGGTGGCGCCTTAGTATTTGCAATTGTGGGTCCTCGGTACGAAACCTGTTTATTTCACGCCTGACGTCCAGAATTTTGAAGTGCATCCCAAGATTTTTGGAAAATCTGTGGACCCTTGCTTTAAGGGCCACAGTTTACTACAGCCACACACTATTCTTTTAGTACCAAAACCCCTTCTTTTATCCCACACGGTGCACTTACTGTTTCCGTATGATTTTTATAAAAGGAAAGCTCTGATTTCCTCAGACATAATGAAATACTTTACCTTTAGGATGGGATTCGGTCAGTTTTCTTTAAAGGTGGTAACTGCGCGTTTAAATATTATTTAGATAAATTTCAGGTTTCCTAGCGTTAAAATCTCCAGTATGCCACATACTTCCTGTACAGTATTAACTTCCTTCCAGAACTGACGACACTGATTTTACGGGTCAATGCAGATCCAACACGGCAACAACTTAGGCATTCCATTCAGTGAACTGTTAGTGGGTAAGCAATCTACGCAGTATCTTTATGTGAAATCAGCGAGACTCGTGATGACCCGCCATAAATGATCTGTACACTCCCATAAAGCGCTTTTAATCAAGGTGATCAGGTGCACTGTGGAACGATTCAGCAAGTGAACACTTCACGCTCGATGGATATGTGGAATGTCCATCCGCCCACACATACAAACTCTAAACCACTAAGACGAACGGCTGGTTACAGCTAGCGGGTGGAACGATAATTCTTTATTTCTTGTAAAAAACAGAACTCTCTTTGGGGTTTTTTCTGTTTCTTTGTAACAAAACCATTTGATACGGCTTGATCACCTTATCTTAGAAGGTGCTTCCTGAAACAACAGCATCTTTACGGGAGTAAAGCGAAGGTTTCTTTTGGTGAAAGTATCTTCAATGAAGATTCTGTTAGTGTGATATTGAATTGACAAGGAAATTGCTAGATTTACAAGCTTTTCCTTACCGATGACACTTTATTATGCTGCATCCTGTTTCTTATTCAGCGCAGCCACTTTCTCTGTCCCCTGTCTCTCTTTCAGTCTCTCCCTAAAATCATCACATCACAAGGGGACTGATAGGTCATACGGAGAAAGAGAATGATAGAAACTTGGTTATGTATGAAATTCATCTGAATAAAACATACGTCTCGGGCTAGCGGAGATTTCACAGCAAAGTTTGCTTGCTACGGCCAAACCAAAAATAGCGTTTTAGTGAACGGAAACGAACTAACAATCGGAAGCGATTTTAAGCGCGTTCGCAAAAACTGCGACAGGCGGCTATTAGCTTCGCCATGCCTGTTCGTCCACTCGGCTCCCACTGGACGGATTTTCATGAAATTTGATAGTTGAGTATTTTTAAAAAATCTGTCGAGAAAATTCAAATTTCATTAAAATTTGTAAAGAATAACGGACAGTTTACATAAATACCAATATACATTCATGATCACATCTCGCTCATTTCTTCTTAGCAAGAGAAATGTTTAAAAAAAAAAAGAGAAAATCGAAACACACATTTTGTGTTCAGTAACTATCTTTATGCCACAGTTCCGATTATGGGAATACGTGGAAAAATATGGTAGAGCCAGACAGGCCAAAGATGACAATATAATACAGGGCATGCGCTTTGCATGCTGGGAGACACACACCCAGAATATACAAAACCTATTACTTTTTCACAACAACAATGGTCGCACAAACGTGCCTAGATGTCACGTTATACTACATTGATTGACTTACTTAAATTTCATTCCACTCGCCACAGATGTCATAATTATTTCGGTAAAATGTCCACGAATCGAAGCAGATCGGAATAACCAAGGCGTCATCGTTTTATACGTACCTAAGTCTCTTGTCCGGACGTGTCTGGTAAAACAGCCACTGAGAGGGGTTGCAAACAGCGTACAATGGCGGTTACAGTACAAGAGTAACATACCCTAAATAAGCTATTGTTCGAAATGGTTACTAATCACATGAAACAGGAAAAGATGTTACAGAATTTCTACGATGCTGAGATTCAATTTACAGACGAATTAAAGAAAAGAGACAGAGCATTAAATAAATTCGACAAGATTTGCTTCAACGGATACAAATTATGCGGCAGGACCTTAACCGTTACGTGAAAATTCGCTTCGTCGATCATTAGTAGTGTGTTACACAAATCAGATCACTAACGCGTTACCTGTTGACCAACGTCAACTGCTTATAATCCTTGGTGAATGTAACAGAGTGGACCATCGTTTTACGAATTCCTAAAACTTGTAATGTTTTTTTTTCCGAACAAATATGGCGAGGTCGCGGATATTTCAAGTCAGTCACTGCCAGTCCACTGAAACATTGTAACCCAAGAGTACTGTGTTTCTCCACGGTCTAGCTCTGTATCGTTCGACATGGAAACGTGTTCGGAACTTGCACTATGTCCACATGACCGACTCAGCAGTCTTTAAAAACCACTCAGTGACAAATACACGTTGTTCTGGCAACCACCTGTTCAATGCGACAGATGACCACTGTTCTTAAAATACAAATTCAGCTGGAATCACTGTCGAAGGAAAACATCCCTGAAGAAGCTGCAGGCGCTTTAACTGGCCAACGTCTGTGATATCAAAATATAAACAGAATGAAACTATTTATTGTAGAGCATCCTGTACTATGAAATGGCCAATTGGGTCACTGAATCTCATCCACACAATCTCATGGTCTCCGTAATGCATACGTATGCACGCACGATCAAACACACACAGTCGTCATCACATGGGGGCAAACAATCGACGGACACAGAAATTACAAAACTGCATATTATGCAAACATGAATGCGTAAAATCCGTTACCGAATTCGAAATATGACACAAGTCAAAATATCAACAGGAATGAAAGTATGTTCTAAAGTTCGTCCATTTCTAAAACCAAAGATTAAACTTTCTCAATGTATTGCAAGAAAATTTCTTTGCGTCCAGGACGTAAGGTGTACAACAGACGGACAGCCTAAAGATTCCTACTGGTATACCCTCTCTTCGTGTTGTCCTGTGTTCGCACGAGCCTTGTGACGTGGTAATCTCTCCTTGACCAAGAGTCTTACCAAATGTCTTAAAATACAAAATCCAGAAACTGGGAAAAAAGAGAGGTCAATGGATGACTGTACTATATCCTTTGTATTCCATGAAGCATACATCCAAACATTCAACACTAAACGTGCACCGCACACCATTAGCAGGTTTTCCGTCCAATTCAGTCTCCCCTTTAAACAGGACGGCCCTCTTTGACAACAAGGCATGATTATATAAAGCAATTAAGCGGAGAAGAAAAATAATCTCTATATGAATAGTTAGCAGATGTCTCGTTATAAGTGGTGAATGACATTTAAAGAACGTAACAGATGCAGTAACAGTAAGTACCATAACCCAGCGTGATTAGTCTGCATGGACTAATGAACTCCAAAAAAAAAAAACCACCGCCAGGCATCTCACAACCGCACATTTCACGTTAAACCTTCAGGCATTCTAAAGAACCTCTTCCTTTATATAAAACAGCAGTGAACTCATCTAACTGAAATTACGTTTCAAGAAGTGGCACCTAGCCAGGTGGTTCCAGTTGTAATGCTTCTGACTTGCATGTGGGAGATTCGCGGTTCGAATCTCGACCTGGACGCTTCCCTGACTGGCGTTCCCTGTGCGTTTCCTTAGCACCCCGATGAATACATCGGGATGATCTCCTGAATTAACCCACGAGCCCTAACTTCCAAAACTCTGACAAACAATATTCTTCATAATCTAACCCCTCGGCCCCCGACGCTAGACAAGGTTACATACAGATTAGAGGCAAGATTTTAATGGAAGTAAATGACAATACACAATAAATATGTCACTGGTGCGCTACTTTCCTCAACAGTACACTTAACGATTTAGGCATCTGTCACAGCGGACGCACAGAACGTATCCCCCCCCCCCAACTGTTTCATCAGGTGAAACGATGTCCTGGCGAGTGGTCCTTCAAGACTGGAAACAGAGGAAATACACCGTGTGCCAAATCCGGAATTTTGCAGCAAGTTCCGAGTATAATGAGCCGTGTGCGGTAGGGCACTGTCACAGGGCAGAAGCACCCCATCGCCACGAAGACCGGGACACTTCCTTTCCCCACAAAATGCGCATAACTCTGGGACTTCCAAGTCAGACGAGTTTTCCAATTGGGCCACCACAATGAACTACGCAATAGTGTTTCTTCTGCACATGTGCCTCGAATCGCATCACCATGAACCCCACAGCCCTCTTTTTCATATATCAACAGCATTTGAAATTTCAACGACTTTATCGATCATAAAAACAGAGAAGCTTTATATGTAATTCCGGCTAGAGGTCTGTATGGGTCCGATCCTCGGCCCGACCCGGTCGTGGGACTAATAGCACAGACAACATTCAGGTTCGGGCTTGGGTCAAATGATACTTATTAAGTACTACATAAGGCATTTCGGACTTCTTGGGCCACGCATTCGTCTTATGCTGTACACAGTTACATAATTACCTAGCACAGAGCTGTAACGCTATTTGTGAGCCGCGAATTCACCCGTGATTTACAATGGGGCTGCGGGTACAGAAAAAGTGGTGATTTAAGAATTTATTTAAAGAATAGGCATGGGAAATTGGGTTAGGTCAGGCCTAGGAACCAAATAAAGACCTAATTTTCTCAGGAATTTTCGTAGCTGCCGCTTCCCAGAAAGAGCTCGCAATATCACCTTGGTATCCAATATGTATCTAACTTTTTCAAATTCCGAAATATCAGAAGTTCTTAGGGAGTCGTTAAATAGTCGTTCATGGATTATTGACATTTATGCACTAAAATAAACATGTATTAATGGCACGATAATCAGAAAGCGTTGTTAATTAGACGAGTGCGTAAGCTGGACTAGCGCAGAGGAACGCCGGGTTTCGGTCGGGTATGGTAAAATTCGGGGTCGGATAGAATGCTGAAGAGTCCGGGCAGAGAAAAATTCTAAAATTTTGGCCCATTCAGACCTCTAATCCCGGCCGAGGGACGACCTGAGTAATTACGCGCGCACACACACACACACACACACACCACACACATACACACACACACACACACCACACACACACACACACACACACC
>Ga0136643_10001416_pt1 | contig 29244 bp, 21 predicted proteins | sample TergutLab28metaG_FD_96883 | JGI IMG/M metagenome (GOLD analysis project Ga0136643, IMG submission 96883) | Labiotermes labralis P1 segment gut microbial communities from Petit-Saut dam, French Guiana - Lab288 P1 (version 3) (version 3) | ecosystem: Host-associated > Arthropoda: Insects >... | reverse complement strand
TTTTGGCGCCGGAATTATTTTTTTAATTTTAGCACACCCTGTATATAAAATGTGAATAATACAGTAACCAAATACGTTAGAATTATGAAACAAACTGCATTTTAAAGAGAAAAAAAACGGAGAGTATATACCATGTTAAAAATATTCAGTACCTATATTTGTTGAATATATATATACAAAATGCAACTTTATAGGTTAGCGGTGTGGTATGACCACTATAGTTGACATTAGGCGTCAAAAGGTTAAACCTTACTATACATTATTTTTAACTCTGACATTATCAGTTTTATCAGAAACCACAATGAGGAAATAAAAACCGCCCATCACAACCATGTTTATATTATTTTACTGTAATAATATAAAAATGGTTGTGATTGATCATTTTTATTTCCTTATGTATCACAATGGAATGTCACAGATAAAGATATTATCAGAAACCGTTGATTGTAGAAGGAGAAAGTGATATTGTGCACTGCAACACTGTAGCTGTCAAAGAAGCATTACTGCTAAGAAGCCTAGTTCTGCCACTCAACTTACCCCATTTCAAAGAAGAGTCTGAAACTAATAGCTTCGAGCTTCAAGCACACACTATAAAATATTTCTCAACACACGCTGTGACTCTTGTCTTGAAATATTAACCATTTTGCTTTAAATAGGTGTTTCCATTTCTTTAAAAAAATGTTTATTTTTTTTCACAAATTTTGTTTAGTGTCCTGCACAAATAACGGTCACATTAATTGAGATCTGGAAACCAAGAAAGCAACAACTGATGGGCTGTCAAGCTCTTTACTAAGTATCTGTAATGCAGTCACTCAAGAGTACTGTTCAGTATGAAATAGCTGTACATTGTATCTTCTCTTTTTAATTCCCTGAAGAATAGTGTTATAAATTCTGGGTGTTACAGTCAAATAATTATAACACCAATTATCAGGGAGTTAACACATGCAGAGAATATGTAAAGTGTTCCTTCAAAGATGCAGACACAATTACTTAGCATTCACCCACTCCACACCACACTGTGGTTTTAAGGGCTTGCAAAGGATCCTCATGAACTGAATAAGGATTTTTGGAATGTCACATTTCATTTGGGGCAGCAGAGAGCGAGAGAGAGAGGTTGAGGGGAGGAAGGGAAGGAAAACCAGTTTTCTTACTTCATTGTTGTCCGGTACTGATCCCCAACATGACATTTTTCTGTTAGTCTTTTACACAGCATTGTTCATAGTGTATTTTTTAAAACTCCTGGGGACATTTGTTCCATGACATACACTCTGGAGGAGTAATGCAATAAAATAATTCTTGTTTTTCTTGCTGCAGGTACCTAAGTTGGATTACCTCAAACACTTCAGGGATCCGCAAACAAGATGGAGCACGTGTGTTTGTAGCTGTGGCTAACAATGTTGTGGGACATTCTCTAGCATTCAACTTCCTGCGGGACAACTGGGATGTCATACACAGCTAGTGAGTTAGTCTTCGGTTATGCAGTGTTACTTAATCTCTTTACTGCATAGTTGGTTGGGGGGTTATGTTGATACCAAGGTTTGTAGGAGTGAGGCAGTTGGTTCAAAAATTGAAAGGACACACACACATAGAATATATTAATCACATTAGCTTACCTCCCCCCCCCACTTTACAAGAGAAAGTGGGCTAATAAATGTTTATGTACAGAAATTACATTTAGCTGACAATTTTTGATGTCACTGTCGTGAACCCGGGGTTAGGGGGCTTGACTTCCACCAAACTATGCCCGGGTAGACACAAGTGGGTTGAGGCACTAAGTCCTCTGTGTCTAGAATTAAATCTAGGGTAGGTTTAAATGCTTCCACCAGCCTATTTCTAGGCAAAACATCGGGGAGTTACTATGGGGTTTCAGTGATAAGCAATAGCAAAGACTTCTTTGACTACGTCTATGTTCTATAGCTCTACACTATCCTACAATTCTACACAAGTTAGTTACCGAGAAATGTTTGTACTAAAGGTGTTCAAGTTAACGTTCTTGCCCCTCCCTATAGTCCAAGGGGTATGCAATTTAGAATTTCAAACAGAATTTAGACTTGACTAGATTTTGTAATAAAATCAAAATTCATTACAACGCAACTGTTAAAGCTTACCTTGTAACAGCAGTACACCGAAGTTCATTCTCGGCATCTCTTTAGTTATTTTAACAATCGTTGAGTAACAGAACTGTGTACTCATAAATCTGCCATTGTCATAGGTACTTGCTTCGCCGGTACAGTGTCGAGTGTCAAACAAATAACGTTCTGAAAGATTCTCCAAACGAAGTTCGTCCATAACTATCAAAGGGGGAGTTTTATAGAGAGGAAAGTACGTTTTCAGCAATTTAGTTTACATACCTGACCATATATGGTCATATTCCGAAACGCTTACAAAATATGAAGTAACAAAGTGTGTCAGTCAGGCTGCAATCCTCCACATATGACAAGTGGAGCAGCGCAAATGACATATGCTGACTCTGCATAGTAAGCTTAGCTAATGTTTCTTTATTACGACAGCTGTAAGACTCTCACAAGTCTTCCTGGTTAGTTCATAATTCGAAAAAGTTCTTTCAAAATCCAAATTTGGTCTCATTCATGACGTCATCATTGAGTGAGCATTTAATTAAAATTTAATTTCAATAGTTTTGGAGATGAAATTTGCAAATGAATGGAAGGACAGATGGAGAAAGATGATCTGTGTTGGGTGTTCATTTGCTGAGCTCAGAACAAAGAACACAAGAATTACTGTGCTTCTCTGTTTCAGCTATGGTGTTGCGTTCTCCAGCATTTCAAGGATGGTGTCTGCCAGTGCAACATACATGAACACCCATCTGCAGCTGTCACAGGTATCTTGTCACTTCCAGTTCTGAGCCCTTTTTGTATTTTGCACTACAGTCTGTACAGTAACCTCCTGTTAGTCCCTTTCTGTTATTGCTCATTCATGCATTCAGTGTTGATTTTCATGACCATGTTAGTGATTCTGCAATCTAAATCAGTTGATGTATAAGACTGTGTTTGAATTGTAATATTAAAAGACTGCACTGAATTCAAGGGTTTTTTGCATAACTTTATGTGTACCGTAGCATGAAATGTATTATCTGTTTCTGACCGGTCAAAAGTGATGTACATGGTAGATATAATTCGATGAACTGTCCTCAAAAGGAAGCTAAAATTATACCGCTGGACAATACCAGATTCCACAAACATTTTTTAAACAGAATTAATTATTACAAGTACAGGGATGGATGGATAACGGACGTGAGGGACAGGTTTTATTTTTATGATAGCAAAATTTGCTTAATGGGTGTTGACATTTCCGTAATGATGAATGACTGGTTCTGTTGCACAATAACAGAAACGCTGGCCACCACTGTAATGTAAACTGCATGACAACATAAGAACTGACCACCATTAAATAACAGAAATTGGATGTATTACTGTCATGTTTTTGTGATTATCAGCTGGAGAAGTTACGAGATGACCATGCAGACCATCTTGGAACAACAACCCAAAGCTTCCAGCAAGCCATCGAAACAGTCCGGGCCAATGTGCAGTGGATGGACAATAGCTATGATGAAGTCAGTGAGTGGTTGGAATCATATTCCAACCAGCATTTCCAGTAACCCAGAATGTTTCCTGAACCCCAATGATATACGTGTGTATATACATTGTGTAAGGTATTTTTTCAATAGTGATGTGATGTATTGTTTATTGCTTCTTAGCAATAAGGACTGAGCTGGTGAAGGATGTGTGATGTCATGTTACACAAGGTGGGGCTATTTTGTGGCCTACTGATGGAATGCAGGTACAGTAATAATAACACATAATAGTTGTCTGTCAATCTGCTGTTTACTTATCCACGACATTACTAAATGCCAGAATTTGTAAAACCGACAATGTTAAGTTTTGTTGAGAGAAAAATACTCAACTGATACATACCTTTCAGTGGAATCAGTGTCATGTAAGTACCACCTTCCTGGTGTAAAATATTTTGAAGGGGGGAGCTACATTCTTCTGTATTACTTTATGCATCACATTTATTTTTAATGTAACAGTTTTATAATAAAACACAGCACGGAAAAAAAAATTATTTCATGACAATTTCACCGTAACTTACTCTCTGCACCCTTCTGTCTAGGTACTGCTGTGCTCAGTTACACGTGTCAAACTATATGTCTTGTATACATGGCACTAGAATTATGAAAGCATTTTGACATTTTTCAATAAAAAAAAAAAAAAAGAAATCTTTGAAAATGAAACAAAGTAAAAGATAAGAAAACTGATGTAGGATTTTAAGTTCCTCAGGTAGTGTGGTGGTTGAGTAAAGGAATGAACTGCTGCTATTGATCATTAATGTCTGTGAATGAAGTTAACTCCATGGAAGAGGAGTCCTTGAGTGGCTGATGGTTGTTCAGCTGGTCAAGACATATGCCACCTTTTGTGGAACCAGAAAGTTCATTGTCACACATATGACAGCCTACTACATTTGCCTCTGCTAAGACAGATGGGTCTCAGTCCAGACCCTCACATCATGTTTCTGTAACATCATTTTTTAGGCACATTCACAAAACTGTTAGAAGCAACTATTAGCTTCATCATGTCTGTCCATCTGTCCACGTGGAACAACTCGGTACCCACCGAATGGATTTTAATGAAATCTTATGTCTGAGGATTTCTCGTAAACCTGTCAAGAAAAGTCAAGTTTCACTACAATTTGATATGAGTAACAGTAATATACGCGATGACCCATATAAATTTATGGCAGTATCTCGCTCAATTCCTCTTAGATTAAGAAATGTTTCAATAAATTTTTTCCCGAAAATCACGCCGTAAATGAGATAATGTGAAGAATATGGCACAGCCAGACATGACACAGGTGACAATATAACTTTGTATGCCAGATAACCAAGGCAAGAATACAGACACACACTCCTAATGTTTAAAACTTACTGCTTTTCCATTGCAACAGTGGTGATGTGAACGGGTTGTGGTGTTATGTTATATGTATGTTGTCTGTCTTGTTTTGGCTAGATTTTGTGTGCTCCTAATCTCCCTTATGATTGCTAGACATCTTCCCCGCCTCATCCTCTTGTTTTGTTCACCCTATTCAAACCTTATGTTGAGTAAGGACAATGAAGCTCATATAGTTTTCTCCCACAGCCACAATCTATGTTCTTTCCAAAATATGAGACAGAAATTGATTTAGATGACACTAATGATTTTTAATTATGAAAAGTCTGGTGGAATGGTGACATTAATTCATTGAAACCATAACACGAAAACAGAATGTGGAAGTTTCCACTTTTCAGTTATGACATCACAATGTTACTGTCATCCCACAAACCTTCTTATTCTTGCTTTTGTCTCTAAACCTTTCGTTTTTCTCTAGATCTTCTTTTACCTGGCTACACCACCTTTCATTTCCATGCATGAAAATGAAAGTGATATTCTTTCACTGCTCATTTGCAAAATATGACCAAGTGATTCTGCCATTTCTGTTACAGAAACCACATGGCCCCATATTCTTATCTAAAATAGCTTCTTTACAAAGTGATTTTCATTAATTTCTGAACTGCAAAGATGTGTATTGTGACACACTTGTGGTTTGACAGTGTCATATTTGTTATTTAGGTGTAAATGGAAGTAAAGACAACTAGTCAGAAGTTAGTGGGCATGACAAATTTTAAAACAAGTTCACTATTTTGTGCGTGTGTGTGTGTGTGGATATTTCAGGGTAATTTGCATTTACAAAATAAAAACAAGTGGTGGATGTCATGTCACCCTGCATAAGTCTGCAGATGAATACAGTTACAAAAACATGACAGACTGCAGCAATTACAAACCTTGTTTAAATGCAGGTTCTGTTCGCATTGCTGATGAAAACATGTGGTGGCACTGGCATCCCAAGTGCTTGATAGTAGTATTTTGAGAACACGGGTTCAAGCGGCCGTGTAGGTTGTGGCGACCTTTCCTTCATTCCAGTGCCACTGCCAAGTGAAATCTGCTCCAATTGCTCTTCACAAGATGCTGCATTATTGCCAGTCCATTCATCCACCACGTCATTACTATCACTTTCATTCGTGTGAAGGGTGGTAGGAGTTTCTGGCATTGGAATATATCCATAGTGTTCCAGCTGTTCTTCTATATTTCTCTGCTCATTAATTATACTAAGAATGTCCTCATTCATTTTGTGAAGAAACTTCTCCTGTTCCTGAATGTTGTGCTCAGCTATCTCTCTCTCTTCTTGAATGGTTTGCTGAAAATAAATTTTTAAAACAATAAAACTAGCAAGCAGAATGAAACCATTTTATTCAAGGACATTACTTTATCTAACAACTAGAATTGCTCTGCACTTGAAACTGTTTCATGTGCGGCAGATGATGCAGTGTTTGTTGTTATTCCATTTTGCCCTGAGGTCCATAAATTTTAGTTCAATGTACTGCAGTTAATGTCACACTCCTACTCACAGCATTAAAATAAGGTGCTGGAAACAGATTCCTTGAGCTTGCAGACATGCATCGAGTCTAAGAAATGTGCTTTTCATTACATACTGAAGTTTTGTGAGGTTTTAAAAATTAAACCGATGAGAAGTGACCAGCAATAGTTGTCAAATATAATAATGTCCCTATACCACACCTTTAGCTCTGTCTTCACAAGCTGGTTAATTGCTTATATCAGTTGGTGAGGTTATTTAGCATGAAACAAGATACAGTTGTGAATGATGGATTCGGAGAAATACAGAAGGAAGTGGTAAAAGTGTCCAGCATCTTCCTGTAGGGACTGAGACTATGATCTTCTGGGATGTTATACTTCGTAATTTGGTAAAGTGTAATGATGTTTCATGGGGACATGCTGCTTCCATGTTCTGGTCAACCTGATGATGGATGCAGCAGGTTCCTCCAAAACACAGTCCCTATGTATGCCATGAAGACAAAAAGGGGAATAGAGAAATAGCTCCACCCATTCTTAACCTTGACTCTAGATGGAGGTGAATGGCCTGCAGTACTTGAATATAGGACTGGGTGGGCTCCAAAGCCAGTCTAGATGCTTTGCAGAAGACAGAAATGCTATTTTCATACATTGCTGCAGTGGAAAGACTTTTGCATGGAAAATGTCACTTCCAGATTTTCTGTAACGCATTAAATATGGGTTTTCTCAGTAGGCAATATGAACATATAAAAACACAGATTTCACAATTTATGTGCAATTTGAAGCTGAAATGCTAATTTTTATTTCAAAATTTATACAAACTTACAAATTTTACCTATGTAAGCATTTAAGCATAAAAACATATTTGCGAAAAGGGATTCTGAACAACAAGATGGTATGAAACATGTGTTCAATGAATGAAGTGAGACTGACACTGCCTCAATTTCAGTAATTGTGTTGGATACTTCTAATAGCTAACCTTAAGGACAAAATCCAAGGGGCTGTCTGGGAAACAAAAACAATATCTTAAAGTAATGATCTTCAAGAAGGCAGACCATAAATGTAAGTAGCAGTGAAGAAGGATTTTTGCAGACTATTGCTATAAGCGGTGAATGCAGTCTGTCACTCAATAGGCTCCAGTAACAAACTTCAGAACTCTGATAGGACAAGAATACATATAACAAAAATAAGGTTTTAATCCTTGCCACCACATCTTACACTTCAACAGGGACAACCAGGTAACATGAACATAATGAATGGTTTCAGTCATGTAAATTATATGGAATTCAAAACCAACAGACTCTTCACTTTAATATGAAAGAATGTATTTACCAAAATGCCTTCATTTTCTGCAATGATGTTCTCCAGAATCTTTTCAGCATGCAGAATTTTACTGGGTCGGAAGAAGCTTGCAGGGTTAGCCAGCTTTAAATCCAAGCTTGAAATTACCTCGTCAATGTACTGGGCCTGCTTTCTTAGGCTGCTAAAATTGTGTTGTGCCATACCTAGAAGTTCACTGTGAAAGAAGGTAAATTATGATGGGGCAAAATTCTTCAGGCATCATTTTTACAAGCCAAATTATATATTTAACTAAGATTATACTGAATAAGGACAGTCTCTGCCATAGTTCTGGTGATACATAATATTCTGTAGAGAAAGAACTTTCAAGAAGCAATTTGTTACTGGCCTCTCATTGTGGAGGTCAGGGTCAATCCCACAGCAGTCCATGTTAGATCTGTGGCATACAGAGTGGCACTGGGGTAGGTTTTTCTCCAAGCCCTTTGGTTTTCACATGCCAGTATCACACTTGCTTACATATGTATATATACATATAATACACACACATACATTCGTACATACATACATACGTGTGAGACTAAGTGATAAACTGTGAAAATTGTGATGTCAACATAAAATGCAGTTTCCAGAAAATGTGAAAAATTAGCATTTGTTATGTGAAGGTGGTGCTTGTTCCTTGCATTAATACTGTGGTCATATGAAATTGTCTGAATATTTCCTTGGTTATTTATCATGAATATTTATTAATGAAAACATATAATGGGATGCAACAGGTAAAACCTCTAAATTCTTGTACAGACTTACACATTAAGTTACAGGTTTTCATCAAACATAATTTTAACAATTTTCATTTGTAAAGTAAATATCTTTTCACTGTCGGATTAAGTATCCCAAAAATTATACTGTACTTTATTATACAGTGAAAATAAGTGAAATAAATTATTTGAGAATGATAATGTTTCTGATATTGAACATCAGTCTAATTGTACAGCATGCTCCACTTAACTTAGGAATCATTGGATCAACATGATTCTTACAGTTTTGTAGGTTATCAATCTGTAAACCATGAAATGTTGTATTTATGATTTTTTGTATAATTTTTTTTATAACTAACATTCCATGCAGGTTAGCAAATTATCTGTTACAAACTTGACTATATTTATTTTATCTAGACTGAAGACCAACTTATTACTAGCAAACCATTTACTCTTAGATAGAGAAATATGTTTGACACTACAGAAATCATCCAACTGTTTACTACAAATTATGACACTTGTGTCATCAGCAAGTATGAGTTATAATAAGAAGTCATTCTCAGTGGAAGATAATTTATGTACATTACGAACAGTAAAGACACTAGAATCAACCCTTTAGCAACTCCATGTTTTAATGCACCCTCTGACTCGCAATGCATGAGTTTATTTCAACTTTCTGTTTTCTAATAGTTAAAAAGGATCTGCCAGCGACGTTAAATACCACATTACCAAGACTTGTTATCTTCAATGTCGCTGTCAGAGCCTCAAATTTCTCAGATACTACAAGCAATATTGAATCAACATCGAAGTAATTCCAAAATACACCCAGCAGTTAAAGACTCCGTCTATAACTCTAAGCCACGGTCAAGAATTTAGCTGGATAACGACCGTAATTAAGCGACTAACCTGTAAAATCTATACATAAAATACCGAAATGTAAGCATTAAACTATATTCTTACCCTTCCTACAGCAAATCTTAAACCTGTTGAAATTAAACGTCTGACTACAGCAAAAACGTAAATGTTTCAGAACCTGGTAACTTATCAGAGGCTTTCACCTTTTCAGTAACGTATTTGTATCACACGTATCTTACCGCCAACCCATCCGTCGACCACTTTCACGGTTCGTCTTCGTTTTTGTGGAACCATTGCCAGACCGTAGTATGAATGTGGCATTTAGAAGGCTCTGGATAGAATTAAAATGGAGGACGGGAAGTAATTGAGTGAAAGGCCGGTATGATTTTGTAATGGAAAAGTAGTGACTGATATTTAAGTTTGAACTCTAAGAAAATACTTGACTTCCATGAGTTCTTACACGAATTATACGTGAGTTTACAAAGCTTTGGTTTTACAAAAATATTTTAAGGTCTATCTTGGTTCCGTAGTTAGGATTGCTTAAGCAGATCTGATTAGGGCAAGGCCGTTTCCAACTGACCAGATGAGTACTTTGCCATCAGTACTGCAGTGTTTCAGATTGTGCTTATCGTTGTTTATTAATTTCCGTAATAGATGTAGAGAAGATGACAATTCTTTTGGAAGAGAATGCAGCGGGCGAGTCTAGCAGCGCTCCACCAATTAAGAAACGTTGCCTTTCGCTGTCAAGAAGAAGTAAACTGCCTCGTAATCAGACAGCACATGTGAACAAAAGTACTTCGGAGAACGCTGCTGGAAACGATTTCAAAGATCAAAAGTTGAGCATATCTCCCGTGAAGTCCGAATCTACTTCAGACTTTGGAGACTGTCAGAAGGCCTCAACTTCATTGGCGAATTGTGAAGAGGATTCTTTGCATTCTGGTAATAACTTACTTTTAAAGTAGTTCAAGTACAGTCTGATAAATCAGGATTAAATGTTTCTGAGTTAGTCACTTCTCCTGAAATTAAAATAAAAAACTGAGTTTGTATCACATATCTTTTGGTATTGTGGTATATGAAGTTTATTATCTGTACTGTTACTATAGTGATAGTAAAAATCTTATCTGATTAACTGATGTAACTGAGTGCTTCATCAGATTTTAATTACAAGCATGTGATGTGTGCAGCTGAATTACAGCAATAATTCATTCATGGTGGAGTATTTAAATATTCTCTTCTTGAAAGTCACGAATTTATTCCTTTATCATATTTTAGTATACCAGGAGAAGGAAGGGGTTAATTTACTTCTGAATCTATTGGATGACTGTGGAACTCCTGTCAGTCTGATGCCAATTGCAAAATTTTTAGACGCACTTGCAAAATTGCGAAAAGTGACTTTTGGCTTCTGCATGTCTGTCCGTTAGTCCATCATTGTGGATGGGACAGCTCAGCTCCCACTGGACAGATTTTTATGAAATAAGGTAGGTTCATATTTTTTGAAAATCTTTAAAGAAAGTGCAAGTTTTTTTAAAATTGGACAAGAATGACGAGTACTTTACATGAAGAAGTATGTACATTTGTGACAGTATCTCACTGAATTCTTTCTAGAATGAGAAATGTTTCAGATTAAATTTGTAGAGAAAATCGAAACACACATTTTATGTTCAGTAACCTTCTCCCAAAAGTCATACTGTTTATGAGATAATGTGAAAAAATATTGTACAGCTGGCCAGGCCACACATGACAGTATAATGCAGCCCACACACTTTGCATCGTGAGTAACTGAGGCTACATGACACACACTCAGAATGTGTAATAATTATTGCTTTTCTAGGGGAACAGTGGTTATGCAAATGTGCATCAATATTACATTTTTATATACATTACCTGTCTTGTATCAATTATCTTCACATTGGATACTATGAAGCTTATTTTCCACATAGGTGCCTATTTAGTGCTTTTAAATTAAGGTCACATACATAACCAAATAACTACTTTTTGTAAGAATCCTTGAGATGGTACCTGATTAACAAGCTTTCCACCTGTCGAGGAACTGAGAGATCATTACATGTTTGGAAGAGCCTGCCACAGGATCCCTTCCAGAGCTACTTCAGTGCGTTCTTCTCCCCCTGATACTACTACTTGAACCCTTTGTCATTTCCATATAAAGTATTTGTGTGTCTCACTGTCAGCACTGAAGCTTCGGACTGCACTTTTGTTTTCAGCTTTGCATTCCACTGTGTTATTCAGCTTATAATTATTACAAGGAAAGTTTGCTTTTTTAACACAGCATTTTCAGTTTATTGAATTTCTATATCAGACTTTATTGTGACTGAGACATCATCAACTACATGTTTTGGCTCATGTGAGCCATCATAAGGTAGTCATCAAACACTGCATTTCTTCAATTGTATGTTTGATGTTATCGCATTGCTATTACAATAAGACCATTTTTCTCTTCTATGAATTTTTTACTATGGGCCTGATTATTAACAAATTTTCCAGCTATATAATTTCTAAGTTGTGTAGTGGTTTAAAAAATCTAGTTATCCAAAATAAACCGCTTACAAAATGATTATACAACAGGACTTTAGATGTAATGCACATTTCTGTAGAATGACACTTCCAGTAAAGAAGTGCTGTAATTTGTAAGGACTGTTAATCTCTATGAATGGTTTTTCTTTATACTGCTTATGTAGAGGTGGCTGATTTTGTACTTCAGTTATCCAAAATAAATAAATAATGAAATGATTATGATGCAAATTTATGTATAATTCACGTTTTCACATCATAACCCTTCCAGTAAAGAACAAGTGTAATTCTTAAGGCCCTGCTTATCAAGTCTGAATCACTGGGCTGTTCTTATAGAACCATCCACCTCTGCGGCTACAGCAAATGGTGCATCCGTTCAGATGGAGGAGATGTGTAAGATTAAAAGTCCGTAAGAATGACCCTAGTGCTGTACTGGAATGGGTATGCTATGAAATCATGCATTACACATAAGTTCCTGTTTTATAATCATCTTGCAGTTGATTTATTCTTGATAACTAGACTTTTTGAAATGTAGATGGAATACTTTTTATGTTTTGTTGACCGTGTGCATCCTGGTATGGTCCTTGTAAATAACCAACTTGACGCACAATTTTTTCATGTATGTTCATTTCTATTGTCTACATGTTTCAGGCAGCCATGTGCCCATCATCAGGAGAATTATTGTATCAATGCGACACCAGGTTTACGTGTAGATGACTGCCTGCACAGCAGACGCAGAGTGACATAAACCAGGTGTTGCATTGACACAGTATTTCTCCTGATGATGGGCACATGGCTGCCCGAAACATGTAGGGAATAGAAATAAAGATACACGAAAAATTGTGCGTCAAGTTGGTTATGCACACGGATCATACCAGGATGCACGGTCAACAAAACATAAAAAAGTATGCCATTGGCTATTTACAAAGGTGGAATACGTTTTACTAATAAGGCGTATACCAATTTTTTAAAAGAAGGGAACATAACAGCTGTACAAAGTGAGCTCGGTGGACAATGTGATGATGGCTGGCATGAGCCATAATATGTAGTTGATTATGTTTCAGTCACTGTGCACAGCCTGTTGTAATACAGTCAGTAAAACAAAAGCTTTGTTGAAAGGGCGTTGTTACTGTGATAATTATTACAGTTTTATATGCAGTGAGGTTATCTATTTGAACCCACACATTGTCCATTTTCATAGAAATGGTTTGTAGGGTTTGATAAAACTTCATGCTCAGAGTAATATTTCATGTGCAGATGTTCTAAAAATATGGGCATTGAACTTTCAGGAGTTTATTATAAGTTGTTTTAGCAATTAAAATGTTTATAACAGTGTGTGCACATGTGATGTTTATGACAGTGTGTGCACATGTGATGTTTATGACAGTGTGTGCACATGTAATGGTTATGACAGTGTGTGCACATGTAATGTTTATGACAGTGTGTGCACATGTAATGTTGATGACAGTGTGCACATGTAATGTTTATGACGGTGTGTGCACATGTAATGTTTATGACAGTGTGTGCACATGTAATGTTTATGACAGTGTGTGCACATGTAATTTTTACTGTTTAGTTCACTTCATAATGAGTCCTGTTTAAAAGCAAACCCTGAGAACTGTTGATACAGATTTCAGCATTAAGTCGTGGCAGTTTATATATATAGTCTTGATGAGGTTTATGAATCCACATGTACGGTCATTGGTGACCAACAATTCAACTTTTGCACTTGATATTTTGTAGTCGTCATCTTGCAGTAATACAAATTAGTCCATGGGAAAGAACTGTGATACATGTGTACCCAACATCAACCCATTACTTACTACACCTTATTTATGTCATGTATTTTTTTATGATCGTGCACTGTTCACTGACATACATACGGGCAAAGTTACACGTAGAGTGCCCTCAGCAATTTGTCATTTGTGTCATACTACTGGAAGAAACAGAACTTGTGTGTGAAGTTGAAAGAATTGGATTCTGTTGTGTGGCTGGACATACTGAGGCCAGGATAACCGATAAGATCATGGTTAGAGACCTGTATCACAAACAGAAATAGCACTGGCACAGTATTCATTGCGGTTTATGTAAATGCAAACATTGAGATCGTGTTTGTATTCAAAATTATAATTAACCCTCTGACACCAGTGAGGATAGATATGTTGAACATACATTATTTTTATGTGAACACTGTTCTGGCAAATTTAGTTGCAACTGCAGAATCAGAATGCTACCTCAGTATCCTCAGAAAAATAAAAACCTACCTTAGAAAACAAGACCAGCCTAATGCATTATTTGTATTAGCACTGATAATGGCATTGCGGTTGTAATTCTTCATTTCACCTAGCATGAAGTCAAGAAATTTGATGTTTGTGTGACCGTGCATCACTGATACAATAATATAAACAGTCAACTAGAAGCAACAATAACAAATTTTTTATTGATAATTACAATCAGCTCAACATGTTTCGGGCGATGCACTGACGATGCTGTCTGCAGGCAGCATTGCCAGTGCATTATACCACAAGCTGTAGGCGCGTTCTAGTGCTCCTGAGGATGGGCGAAATTATCGCCCGAAACATGTTGAGCTGATTGTAATTATCAATAAAAAATTTGTTATTGTTGCTTCTAGTTGACTGTTTATATTATTATAAAGTCAAGTATTCTGCATGTCAAAAATGTAAGAGAAGAGTTCTTGTAGTAAGTGACTCCATGGCACAGAGTTCTTGAAAAGCCAGTGGGTCCTTTTCTAGTTAAGAAATATTTAGCATTGTGTGGAACACAGAGGTTTATTGCTGTGTTCATAAGAGCCTTCCACTGGTCCCTCTACTCAGCCAGATAAATCAAGTTATCACACTTTGTGTTTCTGTAATATCTTTATATTTGTTTGATGCATTTCGCTGTGTGTGTGATGCAGATGAGTCAATATAAATTACATTTTCACAGCTATTGTAAGTACATTGTCTAGTTATCTTTATTAATTGATATGAACCATGACTACATGTTTCAGCTAAAATTAGCCATTGTCAAGTCAATTCCAGATATTTCTGATTCCATATATACTGAATATCATACATTTAATCATCCCATCCATCATATCTGGTAATAAAGATAAGGTGATATTGCATAGTAGCTGTGAAACTGGAATTTGGATTTATCCTTCAATCGATTCGAAGGTCTTACAACCGGTTTCGTTCCTTCATGTTTTCCAAACAACACCTTCCATGGATTTCTCTTGCCTCCACCCATCTCATTCTCCTTGTCTTGTTCACCCTAACAAAATTTCTCAAAGAATACAGATCACGAAGATCATCATGGCGCTGCTCATTCCACTCACCTGATACGTCCTCCCACTTAGGTCCAGCTATTTTCTTCAGCACCCTGTTCTCAAACACCCTCAGCCTATTCAATTTTCTGCATATTTCTGTCAATTACAACATTTTCTATGTAATATTTTATTATGCAGTGCTACACATGTATACGTGGTGTGGCAGAAAAGTAATGAGACTGATTTTCTTTTAACCATGAATTTCATTCTTTTTACAAATCAAGGTTATCCCCTTCGAAGTAGTTCCCTTGGGCAGCTACACAGTGATGGAGGCGTTGTTTCCATTGTTCGTAGCAGTGCTGGAAGGCTTCTGCTGGAATACCTTTCAGCTCATCAGTTACACTCTTCTGGATATTATCCAAAGTACCAAAATGGCGTCCTTTCAAGTGGTTTTTGAGCCCGGGGAATAGATCCGGCTAATAGGGGGGCTGAGGAACCACAGGAATGCTTTTTTCCCCAAAAAATTCATTGATGGAGACTGCCGTGTGACATGGGGTGTTGTCGTGATGCAGCATCCATGTGCGAGCAATGTCTGGTCGCACACGTGCTACCCTTTTCCTGAGTCTTTCAAGGACTTCCCGATAAAAAGTTGGATTGACAATTTGTCCTGGTGGCACAAATTCCTTGTGGATGATCCCCTGACTGTCAAAAAAACAAATGAGCATCAATTTGATTTTGGATTTGCTCATTCTCGCTTTCTTGGGACGGGGAGAGTTTGCAGTGTGCCACTCCTGAATTTGGCGTTTTGTCTCAGGGTCTTACTCTAAAACCCATGATTCATCACCTGTGATAATGCGACTGAAGAATTCTGGCTCCCTCTCAAGGTGGTCCAGAAGATCAAGACACACATCCCTCTGATTGGCCTTCTGCTCAGTCGTGAGGTTCTTTGGAACCATCTTGGAGCACACTTTTCTCATGTCCAAACCCTGTGTTAAAATTTGATGGATGGTAAACCGGTTCAAATTTAACTCACTACTGATCATTCTCAATGTCAATCGATGGTCTGACCTCACAAGAAACCTCACTCTTTCCACATTGCCGTCCATTTTTGAGGTTGAAGGTCTTCCCGCACGAGGTTTGTCTTCCACTTGTTCTTGGCCTTCTAAACAGGACTTGTGCCATCTGAACACTTGTGCCCTGGATAGGGAATGTTCTCCATAAGCCCTTTGTAACATTTCATAATTCACAGTAGCGGATTCGCCAAGATTTACACAAAATTTGATGGCACAACATTGCTCAAACTTTTGCTGGTCCATTTTCGTAACACACTTCACAAACACAACTTCACTTCAGACGCTCTCAACAATCGCGTGGCAACTGTAGCAAATTCAAACTTGTACTGAGTCTACGGCAGGGGTTAAACTAACTGCCATGTGAAGGGGGAGGCAGCAGCGTTGTCGGTTTGTGCACAGCATTGCCAGTCTCATTACTTTTCTACCACACCACGTAGTTAATGCCTGAGCAATGTGGTAACAGTTTGTTGTTTATAGTAGAGGATTATAAGGTTCATATTAAAATTAAGAGTTTTAAAACTTATCACCCATGAATGTTATGATTTGAAAATTGGTGGTTCAGTGCTGTTTTGGTTTTTACTGGGTTTCTGCAAACTTTCAAGTGTTAGTACCTACACTGTTCACTGTTGGTGTATTAGTCTTGTTGTAGGTCACATTCACTGAAGTTTTATGACCACTCGTAAGTTTGTCATTTATGGGTGATGTTGTTACACGTGATGATGCAGTAGTTGCATGTTGTTGTATGCTTTCTTCTGGGTAATTCCCCGGCATCTGAATTTTATATGCCAATGTTATGGAACACGCTGTCTGTTCCATCTTCATAGGTGGGTAGGTATGAAGAATGTTGGGGTATTTGTACGGGGAAAGGGTGGAGGCAGGTCCCCCCACCCTGTCACCCTCCTTCCAGTTGGCTCAGGCTGTTTTAGAGCCAGACCTTTCCCCATACAAATACTCCAACTTTCTTAACCCCAGTAATTTTTCATACCTACCCACCTATGAAGATGGAACAGTGTTCTGAAATGTTGACATATAAAATTCAGACGCCGGGGAATTACCCAGAAGAAAGCATACAACATTCAGAACATGGCGAAAGTTTCAAATCAAGATTAGTTGCATGTTATTTAGTTGGTGCTCATATAAGTCTGCATTCTTTATTTGTTGTGATTTGTTGTTATATTTTGTTGCTGTTATTATATATTGATGTGTACATGTTGGTTTTGGACCAGTTGCACACCAATAATTGACAACATCCTTAATTCTAATTAATTATTAAAATTTGTATAGTGTAATGCTAAATGGACTTTGTGGACTAGCTGAAACTAGACTGAGGACCAGGAATGGTGTGCAGACTGCCATCTGAGGGAAATGTTTATTCTTAACTTTTAATGGGTAAAGAGATGTGTCAAACATTTGACAGCACCTTCCATTGTACCAGGTCCAATATCGAGCTCAAATTGACATGTTATTTTGCTGTGTTTCACGTTGGTTTATCCTAAGCTTCTTCTTTGTAATGGCTGCTTTTAAACTCTGAAGATTATCTGGGAGATTAATTTCTACTAATCTGTTTGAATTTACAAAAGTAACTTGGACTGCAGAGGGTTAATTGCATTTATGTCATATGACCCTGCAGTGAAAAGTTATGAAACTCAGCCACGCACTGCTTATTAGTCATTTTTGTTTTGAATTACGTTAACCACCTCTGCAATTTATGTTTAATCTTGACAGATAAATTATGTGATGTGAGACAAGTTACAGGCACAGTAAATGCACACGTATTGTGGGTGAAAATCATATTTCTCTTGTGTTTAGTATTTCAGTATTGCTTAGTTGACTGCTGTTATTGTGAAAGGATTATACCATTGACTTTAGTTATCCTTATTTTATTGCGTGTTGCATCACTTTGACAGGTACGACCATGCTGAACGGATACTTGCCTGGAGATGGTCATAACAAGAGTTCTACAGACGAGAGTCCAGGCAGCGACACTGCCGTTGGCTGTTCGCCTGTGGCTACTCTTTGTAACCTGGGCAACACGTGTTTCCTGAACAGTGTTATCTACACCTTACGGTTTGCCCCAGCTTTCCTGCATAACTTGCACCATCTGGCAGATGACTTAGGTGACCTGACTTCAAAACAGCAACAAGTGAAAGTATGTAGATGTCTGATCTATTTGTCAAATGCCCTCTGCTTTTATTTCATATTTTGTTGACCGTGCACCCCTGTATAATCTTTTTCAAATGAAGCCAACTTCTTAGTATATTTATTTCAACTTCTGTACATGTTTGGGGCAACTATGTGCCCATCATCAGGAGAACTGACTGTATCTATGCGACACTGCTGTTTTTCACTCTGTATGGGTGGCTGTCTGGTCTGCTGGTTGGGATGAGATGCAGAGATGGGCACATAGTTGTCCGAAACATGTAGAGAAGTTGAAATAAATTTGCCAAGAAGTAGTGTGCACCTAGTTGGCTTCATCTGAAAAAAGCCCTCTGCTTTTATGTATGTGTAGCTGTACAAGCAATCAGCATGCATTTCATGGAAGTCAACCACGTTTTTGTCAACGGTGTAGTCTTCTGATTAACATCCTTATGGCTCGATAGTACATGATGGGTATAAGAAATCTACGCTTTAAAAATTTATTCTAGAAAGAGAAAACTTTAGACAATAATGATGAAACATGTAGAACATAAAGAACATAATTTAAAGTTTTAAACTACTGCTTCTTCAGTTGCATAATCAGCAGCTGCATGTCCTGCTGTAGAAGTAGCAAATGTGGTGGTGCTGGCATGGAAAGCTAAGTGTGTGTTACGGTTTCACAAAAGAAAATCAGCAACAGTGGTCAGAGACAGTTCAGTGAGAGTTTTGGCTTAATACACCTACCAGGCCAACCATGTGGTAGGGTGTATTGAAGCTTAGGGTGGTCACGTTGGAACATTTATTGCAAATGCAACAGTAACAACTTTATGTAAATACTTTTTGTTTATTCATTGGTTTTTAACATTTTGGTAGTGATAAACCTTTAACCACTGGCAAATAGGCCTTTCAAAATTAGAAACATTGAGTAGAACACACACTGCCCATCTGCAGTTCTGGTCACAGTTCTGCTTTCTGTGTGTTGCAGGTGAAGTCTTCGTCATTGGGACGCAATGTGACAGGCACCAGTAGTGGCAAGAGCTGGAGCACCAAAGATCTGCTGTCTCTTGGGGGATCACTCGCTAATTCAGGTGACACCTTGCAGTGCAAGTCAAGGATACAGGTTGCAACTGAGCAACTGCATGACCTCTATGAATCACTTCATGCTGCAGAGGTGAAGGAGAACAGTGATCCAGTCCAGCCAGATATATTCCTTCGTGCCCTGAGGTGAGGTTGCGTTCTTTCTGCCTCTGTGGCACTTCCATTTTACCTAATCACTTTTCTTGTTCAGATTCGCAGTAGCTTCAAAAAGTTCCTGGAATAAGTAGTAGCTTCAAAACGTTCCTGGAATTTGCTGGTATAATTTACAGGAATTGCTGTGTGAGGGAAATTTCTGTCTCATAATTTGTCAGCACTCATGTTGTCATCACAGAAATAGTTTTGCCATTTCGTAACCTCGAAAGGCATAACAGTAGTTGTTTGTTTCTTTAGTGTATGTGTGAGGTCACATTGCAGTTGAACATGCCAGTAACTGAACAACGTATGAATATCAGATCTTGTGTTTTGCTGCAGAATTCACCAGTGGAGACATAACCATATTGCAGCAAGCATATGATGACAGAGAAATGAAAAAATCTCAGGTTTATGACTGGCATAAACACTTCTACAATGGACATGGGAGTGTTGACAGTGATCTGTGTAGTGGTCGCCCATCAGTTTCATCAAATGAAGCAAATGTCGAGCGTGTGTGAGAGATTGTGAGAAGTGATGAAAGGAAATCTGTGAACCAAACTGCATCAGAGAGTGGAATTTCTGTGGAAAGTCGTCACAGTATTCTTCATCATGTGTTGAACATGCGCTGTGTTTGTCAACATTTGTTACCTCGAATGTTAACAACAACAACAACAACAACAACACAAAAAGAGAGAGAGAGAGAGGAAAAAAGAAGAAAAAAGAGAGAGAGAGGGAAAGAAAGAAAGAAGGAATTCAAATGAACATTTCCGGTGCCATCATCGATATGGCGGATAAAGACAACAAATCCCCTAACAACATAATCACAGGAAATGAAACAAGGTGATTCTTTACAATCCTCAAACAAAACAGCACTCTTCTGAATGAAAATCATTATCACCACCTCAAAGCAAAAAATTTTGAGTCGATATGGGTAACAGGAAGGTTATGCTGGATTTTTTTTTTTCAAGAGCCATGTCTGTTATGAGTTTATCCCTGTATATAAAACTGTGAGTAAAGAAATGTACATTGACATCCATTGTCACCTTAAGGATTCTGTCAGAAGGAAACTTCCTAACAAATGGAGAATGAACAGTGGGTTCTATGTTTATGACAGTGCCCCAGCACACCCTTGATTTGTGGTCAAGGATTTCTTAGAAAAGAACAATGTGACAACACTGGAGCATCCTCCATACTGTCCTGACTTGGCTGTATCTGATTTTTTCATGTTCACTTGACTGAAATAAACACTGAAGGGATGGTGCTTTTGTGGTGCTACTGACATCATCAAGACTGTGAGAGAGGAATGGGAAAGGCTCTCAGAAGATGGCTTCCAGGAATGTTTCCAAAACCTTTATAGTCACTGGCAGGAGTGTATAGTTGCACAAGCGGAATGTTTTGAAGCAGATGTAGCTGAAACGATTGTACTGTTTTGTATTGCTCAGCAATAAAGTGATTCCAGGAACATTTTAAAGATACTGTGTACAACTTTCTAAAAACAAACACCATGTTTCAGAGACCTGCGTGGTGTTAATCTCCTTTATACCTCAAATTAACCTCCTGTTCTTACAATAAAACCAACTAGATGTACTAATTTCTCAAATTTATTTTTGGAATAAAACTCTGCATGTTTCAGACAGTTCCTGCGAGCAAGCTGTCAGGAAACCTGTATGACATATACCATTGCTGTGTGTACAGTGAAAAACTCCTGATGATGGACAGAGGAACTGTCTGAAACATGTAGAGCTTTATTCCAAAAGTAAAGTTGAGAAATTAGTGCATCTAGTTCGATTTATTATAAGAATTTATCATGATGCACGGTCACCACCTGAATGTCATACAACCTCCTGTTGTGTAGCCATTCTATTACGTGGTTGTTGGTAGTGATAACTAGACAATGACCTTCAGCAGCAACATGCACGTTGGGTTGAGTGCCATAGGCCAGAGGTGAACACTAGGGAGAGATTAAGGACCCATAAGCTTCACTTCTTTCCATGTCCTCATTATATTGCTAAGATTGTAGGCAGGTTTACCCACCCTCCTGTAGGCTCCTGTCCATGGTGTGTGGCTGCTGACTTCTAGTCTGACATCTGCTGCATTTATTATGTAGCATACTGAGACTGTCATGTATTGCACAGGGAAGTGAATCCCATCTTCGAAGGGAATCAGCAGCATGACGCGCATGAGTTGCTGGTATGCCTGCTGGACAACATCCGTGAGACCTGTCGCTTCCTGGCTGACCAACACAAGCTGGCCAATGAGCAGCGCATGGTGACTAATAATGTGTTATGTGATCCTCTGGACACAACAGTAAACATCCACCAGACTTCCTCATCAAACAGCAAATGGGGTGTTCGCAAATCATGGAAACGAAAGAAAGTGTCATCATCATCTCAGAGAAATGCTGCCAGCAATGGACTCCTTAATGGTATCGTACCAGAACATTCGCACCTGATGAATGGAGGTGTGGCAACTCATCAGCCTGTTACAGGTGAAGTAATTTCCTTGTTTCTTTGTCTGAATTAGAGTTTGTTATGCTGTAAATTTTGTAGCCTTCAGTTCCACTTGACAGGTTGTATCTTAGGCCTCGCAGATGAGTGCATGATTACTGGAAGTTTGTGTATGGCAACAGACCACAGTGCCCATTTGTTGGGCAACATCTGACTTAACAGTTTTCCTTATACTGTTATTTGTCAGAGTGTTTCTGACATGATTTAATTGTCATATATAGTGCAAATTTCTGTTACTGTAAATGTGTGCTTCTGCCAGTTAGTGGGTGAATATGTGAATTCTGTTGTCAGTTTTTTCTTGAAGAAATATGGCTTTTCTACTAAAACGCACAATTTCCCCAGTCCTTACATATACAAGAAAATGTGACGGTAAGAACTGAGTGCAAAAGTTGAAGTATGGTGTGTTTTGTGTGTGGTGTTATCTTCTGTTGTCTTAATGGGATCGTTTGCTGAGGCTGTTGGGTTTCTGTGAAAGCTCCACATGGAGGTGGCTGGAGTACTTCACTGCAAGAATTATATGATCAAGAACTGAATACACTAAAGCAGTTACTTTTTTGTTTGTATGCATTCTTCAGATTCCAAACCTTAATGGATTATCTCTTGCGATACTTTAGTAACAAAGCCATATAGAGTTACAGAAGCTAAGCAACTATATTTACTTTAGAGTAAGGCCACAGTGGATTTGATACCATATGAAACATTGTTTTGAACAAACAGTATGGCCTGTCATTTAACCTTTATTGTGCAGAGTTTTAATTCAGTTTTCATGTCCAGGGTACAGTGTTTATCTTAGATGGCCCTATGAATCATTGTGCGTAAACTTTTATATCTTATGACTGAAGATGATGAAATGAAGTAATAATCTGCATTGTGTTGGGAATAAATCAGAGATATTTCAGCTACAAAAAAAGATTCAATAGAAATGTTCAGTGCCTACATGCAGGAAGTTAATTTAAAAAATTTTATAATTTTCAAATTATTTTACTTATGTTTCTCTTTTGGACCCCATGTTTGCATAGGAAATTCCAGCTTCAGGATTTGTGCCTTTTTGTGGCACTGTCAGAAACATCATCTTAACTACATGCATATCATACTTCAGCACTTCACTGACAACTTTTCTCTTCACACCACTCGCTGTTCACACACAACACCATCTTGAACTGAGAAAGACCTACGCTTGTTGAGTTTTGTTCTAGTATACCGACATGCGTTATCATTTCCAGTATGTTTTTCACGAAGGGGAATCGAGAATTTCTACATGATATTTCCTTACTCTGTCAAGGAAAGAGTAACTAAAACAGAGCTATTTCAGCTGTTGTCTAAAAGTGCATAAAATTCGGTTGCCTAACTAAATGATGCAGTTGCTTGATGCCTGTGCTTCTTCACTCTCGCTGTCCCAAACCAGTTCATATATCCAGTTTGGGACAGGAACCTGGCTCTCTTACGCACAGACATCGCAGACTGCTGACTCAGAAAGAACATTCATTCTGGCTTATTATTAGGAAGTTGGAACAAGTGGTAATGCATTGAAAAGCCATATTATTTCAGCTGGTTTATGCCTCAGACTATTTACAGACCAGTCTGTTTATTTCCAAAAATGAAACTGCAGTTGGAATTGTAAGCCCAGTGGAGTTTGTGAATGAGGCTTCTCACGTACAGTGAAGTTATGGGAAAATCGTGACCTCACAGTGCTGCTAGTAATTACCTATATTTATTTGTGTGGGCGAATTTATGCATCCTGTTTATCTTATTTTTCAAACCGCCCTTCTGGAATTGAACAGAAACTGAATTGAAATGTAACATAGGCATTAGAGACAATCTACCAATTTCATTGTGTCATATACAGACGGTCGGTGCTTAGTCCCTTTTAGTATTAATGTATCCTGCCACAGTAGACATAAAGAGCAGCTGTTTTGGCTGCAGAATGGGAACACAGTATTATATATATATATAAGACACTACATGACATAGTTCTTCGCATCGGGGTACACAGCAAGAAAATACTGCTGCAAAGCACTTTGTCACTCATAGAAGTTCCTGTAACAGCATTGCTTGGCAGAGTGAATGAGGCTTCACATTGGAATTTGTTGACAGAGTGCTGCTATGAACTGTGTTGCACAGCCAAACATTTCTTCAGAAGGAAATGAAAGGCGTCAGTTGCGTAGCGTAAAAACAAACACACGAGGTTTCGAAGAGTACAGGCTAGCCAGAAATGTACTATTCATGAGATGCATATGTGCATAACTGGTTAAAGTGGTCAGAGCGAGAATCTGACCACAAACCATTATGTAATGTGGAGGTAACGAGTGGGGCTATAATTCTAAGCCTCTACATGAGTGTACTGAGCATTTAAATGGCCACAGTGCAACGGGCCAGGTGCGTTCGTAAGACGTGGGTTTTAAATGGATGCACCACAGACAGTGCGCCGTACGATAAAGGTTAATAGCTGTGTAACTGATGTGAAACACAATGATACTTTTGAGTAATGTGTGCTGTGGTTGGTGACATCAGGCAGCCATCCCATTTGAATATTTCTTTACAACAATGGGACTGAAAGAGTGATGCTCATGAAAATTAGATATCTTATGTTTTCAAAGCAGCTGTATTACATGGACAATATTTATTAACAACTTGTTGCACAGTGTGTATATTTGTTATTAATTATTTCTCCAACATGTTTCGGTGACAATTCCCTGCTTTGTTCAGGGAGCTAGCAAGTTTATCAAAATATAAGCTGTATATGTCAGTAAATTTGCTGCCTCTCTGAAGATGGCAGGGAATTATGACCAAAACATGTCAGAGCAGTAATTAATAACAAGTGTCAACATTGTGCAACAAGTTGGTAATAAATATTGTGTGTGACATTCATGAATTTTGTTAACAGCATTACTGAACCAGCTACATGTGCCATTCAGTTTCATGTGAGCTATTTTAATGTATCCAGAACATTGAGAGTGCAATGAAAACAGAATTCTGTTCGTTCATGAGAGATGTTTCGTAATTGCATATATGTTTGAGCTACAGATTCATTGTAGGTGTTGCCTGTTTTAGTGGTATTGTAGTGACCGATGCTGAGTAGTGTTACAACACTGCATGAGAAGTGCTGTTACTTCACCTGGTACCTGTAGTTCTTACTTGCATCTGTTGAGCCTAGCTGTCAGAGCATCCTGTCTAACATCCTGAGCTTCAGTTTTTTTGAAATAAATAGATTTAGAAAACTGTTTTACTTGGGAAATTGTGTTCACTGTAAATCATGTATAAAAGTGAATTTGTTAGAAGTTTTGTTACAGGGTGTTTCAGTCAATTGCTGTCAATTTTGGTTGAACGATACACGATAGAAAAAGTACACAGCTCGATGTATGTGGTAGTGCCATAATAATCATACATTAATATTTTTTCCATACTTGGCAACACTTGCTGCTGTGATGTCATTCAAAATGGCTCCGCCACTAACGACAGAGCAGAAAACTCGAATTATGGAATGGTTTCTGCAAACAAATTTGATTGTCACAGTCCAGCACTGGTTCAAAAACCAGTACAAGTGCAAGGAAGCACCAGCAAGGAATACGGTGAAGACGTTGGTGGAGCAGTTTCGCGCAACTGGGAATATGACGGGCAAGAAAAGAGGTGGGAGCAAGCCACGTGTTCGCATGCCTGACATTGTTGGGACCATTCATGCAAGTGTGGCCTCATCTCCAACACAGAAATCTCTGCGACAGCCGCAAAAGATGAGGTGTCGTCTTCGACAGCATGGCACATACTTCCAACCGATCTACACATGCGTCCATACAAGATCCATGTCTTTCAGTCTCTGACATCTGTGTGCCGAGATCAGCAGACAAGGTTTGCAGAGGAATTTGGTGATCACATATGGCAGAACCCTCACACTCTGGAACACATTTGGTTTAGTCATGAGGCCTATTTTCACCTCATGGGGGACACTAACAGACAAAACATGCTTTTCTGGGGCACACAGCATCCACGTCAAATTCACGAATCCACTCTGCATGCCCAGAACGTCTTGGTGTGGTGTGCGTTTTCTGCGCAGGGCCTGATTGGGCTTTTCATGCTTGGGGATTGCACCAATGGGGAGAATTACGCTATGATGCTGGACTTCTTCTTCCTCCCTCAGCTGGGATGGAAACGATGTTCTCTTCATGCACAGTGGTTCCAACAGGATGGAGCTAGACCTCACACCACTCCAGAGGGCCTGGAATTCCTGCACTCCAAGTTTCAGCATCGCATAGTGTCCAGTCGTTTCCCACAGCAATTCCAGTGCAGATTCTCATGGCCACCATGCAGTCCAGATTTAAATCCGTGTGATTACTTCCTCTGGGGTTATCTGAAGGACAAAGTGTTCAGCAATGATCCCCAAACTTTGCCTGAACTGAAGGAGAGGATTAAAGAAAATTGTGCACATGTCACAAGAGGAATGCTCACTCTTGTTGTACAGAACTTTGTATTACGTCTTCAGGCGGTTCGAGAGTCCCAAGGGGCTCACATCGAGCATGCCATCCACAACGCTACCCATATGTGAAATTCTAATCCTTGTTTGTTACTTTGACACTGTTTTCATATAAATAAATTTGCTATCACCAATGCACTGTTAAGTTGAAAGTGACAATGATTGACTGAAACACCCTGCACATAAAATACAAAATGATGTCAGTGAGAATGCTGATTAATGACTACTAATGAACGTGTACAGTTACCAACTGGCCAGCTGAGCAACCGATTGACCAACCAGCCCGTAAGCCAACCAACCAACCAACCAACCAATCAATCAACCAACCAACCAGCCAAACAACCAACCAACCAAACAACCAACCGACCAACCCACCATCCAACCAATGAACCATCCAGACCCTGAAGGACAGAAATCATTTGGGGAATTAGCTTAATATGGATTTAAATGGATCTTAAAGAAGTAGTATGTGAGACTTCAGACTGGATTAAGCTGGCTGAGGATGGGTGTTAATTATTTGGACCTTTGGTACTGCAACAGGCCTGTATCTTACAGATTAGGCGCTTTACTAGTTAACTGTGAGATGTTGTTAGGTTAGTTACAAAATGTCTCATCAGTGGAATGTAAAGGGTCATATTTACTGCATTACAGTAGTAAGGAACATTCTGAATGTACGTGGACTTCGTTTGCCATTATATCTCTAAACATGATGCAGGAGTCCCTGAACATGGGCAGTCCTCATCAAGTTCTACATGTTCTGTGGAGATGTCAACGAACAGCACGTCTGAGACACACCAACCAGAGAAGAATGCAGGAAAGAAAGGTGGAGTAGGGTATAACTTTGTGGCGAATGATTTTGAAGGTGTGACAGTCCTGTGTACAACGTGCTTGGAGTGTGAACATACGACGGAACGGAAAGAGACCTTCTACGACATCTGTGTGCCAATCACAACAGCAGAGCAGGACAGTGATGAAGGTACATCTGCAGTTTCTGCTTCTCTATACCAGAATTAAGTCTTCAAGGGGTCTTTTAGGCATGCATGGTAGTAGTAGTCTTTCATCTCTTCAGCATTGTGTTGCAAGTTGTTGAAAGCATTGAGGGCTGATATTGTACTTGAAGCCCTAACAAAACTCTTACATTTATCTAGTGTTTCAAATCAGAAATGCTGAAAAACAAAATGTATTGATATGAACAAGCTGAAATCTGGTTTTGTATGATTTATCACCATTTTAAGAATGTATTAATCAAAACTTGTGGAAGTGATTCATTTGGAGGTCTGTGAAATTGGTCTGTCATTGAAGATATTTCTGTTTTTGCAAGGTGCCTGTGATGATGGACCATTGAGTCCATCTGTGTAGGGTAATTGATAACCTGTACACCCTTTTATTTGAAATTTAATTTGTTTGTTTATTTATTGTACTCTTTTGCATTACATAATATGTTTCTGTTGCATGCTATACAGACTGTGTGTTTTCATATATTAAAACATTGCCTATCAAATACAGAGGTGATTTTGTTCACTGATCTCATTATTCATATAACTTGCATGTGGAACAGCAACTAATCCCTTGCAAGGCTGCAATGTCACACTGCAGAGTGTATGACATATCTAAATGACAGGAAATGTTTACTATAAAATACAGTGTGTTCCTGACCATTCTTGATGTTCATATATGTTGTCTTTATACTGTGGAATGGAGTGGGTGAAATATACAGGGATTAATTATTTTTAATTTAATAGTAATGAATATTTTGTCCTTGGTGAATAGAGCTATACCATCAGTAGTGATGGTGACAAATGAAGCACAGTGTTTAGGGAATGTAGAATTGATTGCTTTACCAGTGTGAAGCAGATAAGAAGAAATTAAATATTTTTGCAGTTTGCCATATTACATGTCAACACACACACACACACATTTTGACGTTCAGGTGACCGTGCATCGTGATAAATTCTTATAGTAAAACCAACTAGATGTGCTAGTTTCTCAAATTTATTTTTGGAATAAAACTCTACATGTTTCAGACAGTTCCCCTGTCCATCATCAGGAGTTTTTCACTGTACACACATCAATGGTGTATGTCATACAGGTTTGCTGACAGCTTGCGAACAGGATCAGGATCCTGATCCTGCTCGCATGCTGTATGACATATACCATTGCTGTGTGTGCAGTGAAAAACTCCTGATGATGGACAGAGGAACTGTTTGAAACATGTAGAGTTTTATTCCAAGAATAAATTTGAGAAATTAGTGCATCTAATTGTTTTTATTATAAGAAGACACACACATGTTTGTAGACTGTTCTTGTGACAGTTGTGACTTGGCAGGCATGTGATTGTGGGGAGTTCTTGTCATCCATTTGAAACACGGAGGTGGCACCAGAAATGTATCTTATTGCAATTTATGTGCAGTTACAATATAAGAACTGGCTGTTCGATATGTTTGTTCATTTGTGCTTTGTTTATTGTCTCAGTACAGACACTCCCCAAGTTATGCAAGTTCATGTTCTGCAGTTTCAGATTTTGTAGTTTTATAACACGTAAAGGTAAAGGTAAAGCAGTCCCATTACAGGCCTGGACAGGGCCAGAGGGTTCCAGGAAGTTAAGGTTCCCAGATTTCATGACAACAGCACAGGATGGTGGTAAGGTTGTCAGCCTTACGCACCGGCCGCCTTTACCCCCAGGAAATACTCCTGGTACTCATTTC
>Ga0136643_10001414_pt1 | contig 29255 bp, 14 predicted proteins | sample TergutLab28metaG_FD_96883 | JGI IMG/M metagenome (GOLD analysis project Ga0136643, IMG submission 96883) | Labiotermes labralis P1 segment gut microbial communities from Petit-Saut dam, French Guiana - Lab288 P1 (version 3) (version 3) | ecosystem: Host-associated > Arthropoda: Insects >... | reverse complement strand
TTTTCGTTGACCTAAAATACTTCCGGTCGCACTCTGGCCCTGCGGTGACTCAGCCTCTAACAGAAATGAGTACCAAGAGCATTTCCTGGGGGTAAAGGCGGCCGGTGCGTAAGGCTGACAACCTTACCACCATCCTGGGCCATTGTCATGTAATCTGGGAACCTTAACTTCCTGGAACCCTCTGGGCCACTCCAGGCCTGTAATGGGACTAATTTACCTTTGATTTTATCTTTACAATCTTCTTTATAGCCACATTTCCCTATAGGACGTCTATGTTGCAATATTTATGTCCAAAATACTGAAATTTTAACACTGTTGTGTATAATTTAGAAACAGATATAAATACCATGTTATTTGTATTTACTTTCCTTCATTGTGGTAGGTACATTATAAGAGATGGTGAAAGACTAATTGTTCACTGTTAAGATGTAAGGAGCAATTAGTGGATATACAATTTAAAAGATATTGGAAAATCATATTACCCCAGTGGCAATAGAATTACCTAGTGCTTACGTTTATTATGAGGGGAAATGACAATGAACATATACATAACATCACCAATATCTACATTTCATACCACATGGTCAATGTCAGTGCAAGATGGCAGTGAATCTAAGAATTACACATCTTGCAAAATGTTTACAAACATTAAAATACTTCTGCAGAAAATAATTAACATAAAATAACTAAGAAAAACACAATGGATTTCACTGCACAGAGATTTAAGAGATTCTACACTGTCAATTCAAACAGTGACCAAGGTGACATTACTTTTAGATGGAAAGTTTTGTATTATTTATAGTTAAGTATGTCAGAACCTCTGTATATCCCATCAGATATATCTGTAAAGGTAATCAGCTAAGAAAACTATTCGACAAGAATTATACGTGTTTCATATCCCAGTACAGTATATGTGTGTGAGTGTGTACAGTTACAATTCTTATTTATGAGTGATTAGAAATCCAGGAAGATCTTCTGTAATCTAACATCAAGTTGTTTCATAAACATGTGTCAGTTTTATGGAAAAACCTGCTGCCTGTCTATTCAGCTGTCACTCTTCTATGCTCAAGATGGAGGCAGCAGGTATTTAGTCATCTGTATATGAAACTACATGGTGTCATATCTCCAAAGGCATCAATGTTCACAGTCACTACCACAAGAACCTCAGATCTCATAAATGAGATTCCAGTCTCCTACAGTATCTGTTTATCTTATTATGAAATTACTATTTAGTAACAATATTCAGACCTTCATATTTTTAAAAGTCCACAAGCTGTCACCGTTGTATTTTCTCTACTGACTCCTTCCTTTCTAGAGAGAATATTATGTTATTATGCATTATAATGCTTGTAAAGTGTATGAATAAAAAAAAGTAATAAAACAACATATTTTTCTTTTGAGTGGCACATTACATTCCTTGTGTACAAATATTTTTCATTACAACAGATGACAACGATCTGCCTTTCACATATTTTCTACAGTCAGACATCATACAGCATAGAATCCAGACATCACAGAGTCCACAAATTTTAAGTGATGAGAAAGGGAAAGAGGCACATTGTTTCTCTGCGCTTGTCTGAATGATGTTTTCTTATTCATTCGGCAGCGAAAGAGTATGGTTATCACATCACACATTAATTATAGCCTAGAAGTAAAATAATTTATAAAAACAATTAGTCAGGAACACATGGAAAGTGTCTTGGCAGAAAGCATCTTGTGTCCAGTTATAGCAGTGAAAATAATTGATTTCAAAGATTGTTATTTTCAGTATGTAGCAGCGCTTTGTATTGCAACCACATACATAAGTAATTAACTTATTTATTATAATAAGGTAACAGCATAGACATTTATGTTGTTTTTGAACCTGAAGTGTGGTCTCTGAATATTCTTTTGAGACTGTTGTGCCTCTCAGGAAATTTTTGCTAGCCTCTCACCACAGAGTTCCAAGCTTAATCCCAGGTCAGTCAATATGGAACTTGTGGTGGATAATGTGGCACTGGAACATGCTTATCTAAGAGTACTTTGGTTGTATGCTGTTAGCATCATTCAACCATGGCTCCACATTCATATTTCATTTGTCTACCATCAGTGTTGTATAATCTTAGCAACTGACAAATAACATTAACTATAACACTTCTCCCTGTTCTCCATATGTAGGACAGATTTTACTTATATTCATAGCATTTATTGCAGTGTATGGGTACAAAGTTGCAGCATCCTTTGCAAAATACATTGCAGTAACTTATTTCCTAAAAAACAATAAAAGATTTTACACATTTGCAAGCTTCTGATTTTTAAATTTTAATATTCGAAACACTATATCAAGTCAAGTAATGCAAGTTATCAACAACTATCATGTAGCTCATCATAAATGTTTGAAAATACACTTATTCCACGTGTTCAATTATAAAATACGGGCCAATTTGTACTAACATATCAGGCAATAAATAAATTAATGTATTTGTTAAACAGCCAACTATAAATATCAAAATTTTATATGGAATTAGAATCCATAGTTTCTCAGAGTAATTACATTAATTCTCTGGTTCAAAATTTTTTCTAAAGAGGAATCTTACAGTTCAGGCTTCTGGTATCTAAGACTGTGCAGAATAATTAAAAACTGTCAGTAGTACCATGAGATTAGTAGGGCATGTGGAATACATCAGAAAGAGAACAAATGAATACGTAATTTTTATTAGAATACCTGAAGGAAAGCAATGACTTCGAAAATTTAGGTATAAATGCAAGGATAATATTAAAATGGATCTTAAAGAAATGTGGCATAAGTAACTGCATTCTTACTCACAATATGGAGCAATGATTGATACTGCAAACATGCTATGGCACTCTCAGGATTAATAAAATGCAGGGAATTCCTGAGCCTTTCCAGAAGGACTTTGATGCATGGAGTTAGTAACTAGAAGACTAATAGCTCCAATTTGTAAATGAATGTTCTTCAAATAAGAAACCTAGTTAACTGTCATGGTGATACATATTTAAGGCGAACAATTAGGGTCCAGCTGACAGACTGACAGACAAACAAGCTAATTATGGACAGAGATTTCCGCAACTTGCTGTCAATGTGTATTTCTAAGTTAAACCATTCCTGTGTGAAAACTGCACAGCTGGAATGTAAGGCTGTGAGAATGCGGTTCATTTATACAGGCAAATTTCAAATAATGTGGCCAATCAGAATTGTGGGATGAAGACGGACAATAGGGACTTGTCCAGGCTGCTAACAGGCATTGTGAACTGGGATGATATAAAATAAGGAAGCAAAAAACTCCGACTCAGTCCCACAATGAGAAATGTTAAATAAAATTTACCTATATACCACCCTACCCATGCTCCAGTGATGGACTGGATAATGAGAAATGATGAGTTTTATGTATGATGGCACAGGTTAGGTAACGTCACATCAGAAGGATGAATTTATCCTGACCTTCAGGAAAGCCTCTTCTTCATTTTCTTCAGGAAATAGATAAGGTACTTCCACAACCTGCTTAGACAGAACCCATCCTGCTGTTTCAGCATATTTAAGTGCAACCCATTCTCTACTGCTTCCTGTATGAACAAGTCTGTGACTATCAACTTCTTAACCAGAATGTTTGTGTTACAGAGAGTATGTAATTGTCAGTTTCCCTGCCATCCGTCTATATAATCCATTCACGGTCCCACCTGATCACATCAGTGTAAACTTGGACCCACCTCATTCAACCTTGAAGGTGGGGGCAGCATGTTGCTTCTGTCAACTTACACAACCACATAATGTCAAAATCCAGAAGACTACAGCATGAAGTTAGTTATAACTGATAGGTTCATATCTTTGGTGTGAGACAGAGGAAACAATTTTTACCTGTGAATTTCCATTCCATTTCCAAGACACTTTCTGGTGTTCCTGTAACAAAGCTAAAAAGCATGGCACATGACTAGACTAGTGGGGGAAGGTCTGTGGAACTACATGGGCCTATTTCACCCTGATAGCTTGTGATGGCACCACCCTCATTGCTGCTGCTGCTGCTGCTGCTGCTCTTGCTCACATTGTTCACTGTTGGTGTGGAGTGATGGCTGTCCTGTAAGAAGATGAGTAAGTTGCAGTCCAGTAAGACTTAATCATAATCACAAAATTAGAATTTAAAAAAAATATGTTAAATATGACAGATGAATGTAATTCATAAGTAAGAAATATGGAACGAATCAGTGTTCAGCACATCACTCATAACATTTCATTTCCTGGTAAGCAGACATAAAAAAATTCTACAACATTTAGAGTGCCTCTATATAACTGAATGCCATGTGACATAGTTTGAACAGTGTCCCTTTCCCCAGAATTAGCACACTTTAACATTTCTGTCAACAAAATGTGTTTCAAATCTCTGGGATTTATGTCATCACTGCAAACATTTAATAACTTATGTGAACATCAATTACAAAAACTACTGTGCCATCATATTTAAAATTTTAAGACATCATTACCTAGAATATGTACCGGGGAAGAGAATATAAATGTTGGACAAGTACTTTGCACATCTTTAAACATATGTTCCCTGTTTTCAAATAAACTAAAAAAAATTACCACCAATTTCATTCTTCTTTAATTTTGCATTTTAATAAAATCCTTGGACCGACACTACACTGTAGACTAAACTAAACTAAACTAAACTAAACTAAACTAAACTAAACTAAACTAAACTAAACTAAACTAAACTAAACTAAACTAAAATAAACTAAAGGTTTCCATGGTGAAAACAAGCAAGGTATTAACTTTTCAGCTCTCTGACGTTCCACTCTACTGAAACTAGAATTGTGGGTTTAAATTTCAGTTTATTGTAATTTCAGAAAGGTTTATGCAACTTAAGCACTGTTGATGATGATGATGATGGTGATGATAAATTTGGATATGTGGTTTCCTCAAAATGACAACTCAGTCAAAAGAGCACAGATGTTCTGGTAAGTCAATGAGATGTTGTAGAATTTGGCTATAATTTATTTTTAAACACAGAAAATCCATCTGTCAAACTTAATAAAAATACAATAAACAGAGACTTTATAGCAATAAACATTTCTAGAAAAATTTTATGTATTTTAAGAAACATGAGCTTAATGGCAGTATGAAAGCGACTACTCTTTTAAAATGTAGCTTCCTTTCTTTCGTATTGTTAAAGACTTGAAAATGGAATGCAGTGCTAAAGCACATTCATACAAGTTGGCAACAAGGGCTGTAATTTGCAAATAAACCATGTGCTTAAACATGTGTATAATAAGGCAACAAGCTCTGGAATTATGTGTTGTTATGACATGAAACTTCAGAAGTTACTCACAGAAATTCTTAAATTAATGTACATACATCCTATTATTGAACCTTATGTTGCAAAGTAATGTTACTTCATGTATTGTGTAATAAATGTCCACAAATTATTCTGCATGTTTTCTGAAATTAAAACTGCATCACCAGGTATATTATTATATATTCCACCTTGCATCATCCTTTACTCAGATCATTTCATGTGACTTCAGACAGCACAGCACTTGCCCATATTTCATTTTGCCATGAGATGGATTCCAAACATTTTAGTCCAGTGCACTGCAGTTAATATTAGGTGAGTATTTACCATAATTAGAGAAGGTGTCAGAAATATTATTCTTGGGCTCACAGACGTGTGTCACACACAACAAACACATTCATTGCGTATCAAAGTCTTGTAAGTTAAGTAAGCTGAAAGAAAGTGACTAGCAACATTCATGATATAAAATAATGTCCCTGTGTAATGCAGTGTAGGCTGCCAGTATGTGTTAAAAAACCTCATGCTACTGGTTACACGATACGTCCTTCATATAATTTTTTTTTTGTAAGGTGAAATAAATCATGTCGCCATGTTTTTCATGTATTGATAATGTATACTTTTAACAAAGTTGGTTCATGAGCTATTCATGGAAGATGATTCCAATTTTCCCTCTAAAGTAATAAAGAAAAACCTTCCAGATTTTTCAGTACACATTTTCATCATGAGAGAGAATAACATAATAACATGAACAGTATTCAGCCTTCCACTTCATAGCTAAGTGTCATCTGTGTGGTTCAACAAACTTCCAGGCCCTCCTATTAGGTATTAATACGATGTTTTTTTCCCCCCCGTGAAGGTGTTAATTGGTAATTTTGCCTTTGGTTGCATAAAATCAGTTATAAGAGAAAAAAATTTACAAACATCTTCCTCCTTTATGTTTATATAGACACGATTAAAGTAAAATTACTTCCGTCCTGAAGTCCAAAAGCTTCAGTACACTTTCGTTACATTTTTCTGAAGTTTAATATCAACACACATACAATACTTTGAAGAGATGTAAATAAAGAGTATAGCAGATATAAAAATGGTCTGAGAAGTGTAAAAATGGAGGTTAAATAAATCTGGGTACAGCATAATAATAGTAGAAGTATAACAATAATCACTTGGCAGCAACTGAACTCTATATAGGCCCATTCATAGGCTGTTTTATCATGTTACACAGTGAGATATCTTAAAAAAATGTGTATCTGTGTAGATAAGAGCTGTTAGTATGTATTCCCTCCCAGTTACTGAATAAAACAATCACACTGCATGAGCCAGCAGTCCTAACCCTTAAACAGGAGAAATTGCTTACAAGAACGCTTGTCCATTGTCTATAAACCTTTTGGTGCCGGAATCATTTTTTTAATTTTAGCACATCCTGTAAATAAAATGTGAATAATACAGGAACCAAATACGTTAGAATTATGAAACAAACTGAAATTTGAAGAGAAAAAAAAAACGGAGAGTATACACCATGTTTAAAATATTCTGTACCTATATTTGTTGAATTAAATATATAAAATGCAACTTTGGAGGTTAGTGGTGCGGTACGTCAACTATAGTTGACGTTAGGCGTCTAAAGGTTAAGCATTCTTTGCCATAAGTTGAACTCATTATATGGAGACTTACATCTGTCTACAATCTCATATCAGAAACCTTTCAACTGATCTTAATAAAATTAGGTATCTGAATCTAATAAAAAAAAGTGGTGTGAATATAATTTTCACAAATATTGTTCTAGTAGTACTTCTACTTTATAATTATGTCTGTTTGGAATTTTGGAGTAACAGAAATGTCATCTGAGGATATAACCATTTGGTTGCAAGAAAGTCTAGTAAGAGGGTTGCCATCAGTTGGTTTCCTAGGCAGGTCCACCTTGTGCACTACCCACAGTATGGAGGGTTACTCCTTCACACTGAACCATGTGGCCTTGGGAGGACTTTCATGTTGGTGCCTTGTTGTCCATTGAGGACTGCACATGTAATCTTTGTTCAGTGATCATATTATACATTGGAACAGTGGATCTTTGGCAGACCTTAGCATCTTTTCTGGAGCCCACCCCTATGCCTGTAAAGCATCTGCCATGTTTTTACTCAAGTGCACTGAGTAACAATATTCAAAATCTGCCCAATATGAAATGAGCTGACTTCATAGCCTACTATGAAACCAGTGCTGTAGATTATTGCATGAAGGCTTCCAGGTAACTGTCACACAGCAATTCCAAATGTCTTCGCTAAGATAATAGGATCATTCTACAAAATCACAGAAAATATGGAATATTAGAAAGGCATTCTTCTCAAAATGACAGATTCATGATGGGGGACTATGGCTAGGGCATTATCATGTTAAAAACGAGAACAGATATTTTAGTATTAAAAATTACAGAATGTATATCAATGGACAGCAAATGAGAAGAATATATCTTTGTGTATCAGTCCGGTACTCTTTGTCACACCACACGTTTGGAATACAATGGTAAGACAATGTATAAGTGCAAGTGATTTTGAGGAACACGTGCAGTGATCATCTTCTCTCACCTCCCTGACCTCACTGACAGACGGTAGGAGTTCGTCTGTTGACATTGGTGTCTTAGGACTAGGTGTTGGTGCTGCCCCTGCTTTCAGACTTTCCTGCTGAATTTGCATTTGCATCTGTAGCTGCAATTGGCGTTGTTCCCTCTGCATATTTTCACGTTCAAATCGTCTAGTGCTGTAACTACGAGATGAAGAAGCATTGCTGTGGATAGATGTGATGCTTGGACGACGAGAACCTGAAGGTGAACAACATCACAAACACAAGGCAATGCAAAATGCATTCAGGTGTATTCAGATGTGACCAAAAAGTGACCGGACTGATTTTATTTAGTTCTTCATTCACAGTGTCATTTGTTATGTATAATGCAGTTCAGCTGCAACCAGTGATGTTCTAAAGAAAGGATTTATGGTTTTAATCCTTTAAGGAAGTGGGTGCTTTAGATCTTGAGACATGCAAATAAGAGAGAACCACTTTAGTGCAGTCCAAACCTATTTCCTGCAACAGAACTGAATGAATCAAAAAACTGTAGTCATAACCTGTAACAGTCCTAGATTTATATCAACTTTAAGATTATATGACTTTCTTCTGAGTTGTGTAATGTTTAATTTCCTGTTCTATACATTATTGTTTAATGATAAATACGTAACTATTTTTTTACATTACTAAGTCATTAGTTGATAATACATTTGCAATGACAGCAAACTTTGCACGTACAAATTACTTATTATGCATAAATTGTATCTTCCTAAATAGGATAAATTTAGCAATATGTCACTACTTAAATCAGAAACTCATCAACAAATTTGCATAAAACTGTATGCTTTCTTCTGGGTAATTCCCCAGCGTCTGAATATTATATGTCGACGTTTCGGAACACTCTGTTCCATCTTCATACCTACCTGTCTATGAAGATGGAACAGACAGTGTGTTACGAAACGTCGGCAAATAAAATTCAGATGCCAGGGAATTACCCAAAAGAGCGCATACAACATTCAGAACATGGCGAAAGTTTGAAATCAAGCACTTCTTAAAATTGTTCTCCAACTTGATCACATCCTCCTCAATACACTGCACACAAGTGTTGTCACAGACAGCAATTTGAAACATGAAGGAAGAAGAGGAAAGAGACATAGGAAAGTTTACACTTACATTGTTTTGTTATATGGTAAGTGATCTCTGTGCCATTATTTTTATATTTATGGTTTAATTTCACTTTGTCAGTTTCTACCATATATACAAAAAAAACATGGTTTTGTTGGTGGATTCATAAGTACTGATCTGAATCACTGTTGTGAAAATTATGTTTAAAATTTATTTTGTATTTTGTGGAATAGCATTTTCAGTGCATTCCAAAACATTAAACATTTTACTCATATGAGGGTTATTGTAATTTCAACAGGATAGTTCTACAATTCCTGCCTTAATGTATAATTTCTATAGATAACCTTCCATTGATTTACTTTTATGCCATACGCTGGAGTACTTCAGTGATAATATTAAATCACAGTTTCACTGAATATGTATGCTGTTAACTTGAAAATTTCTTGACAGACAGCTTGACTAAATAAGTGGTGTTGTTAGGTACAAAACTTTTTATTGGAAAAAAATGAGGCTGCAATACCGATCGAAAATTTGTCACCTCTCAACTACATTTAACAGTACATTCTTTCTGGTGATTACTTCCATCTTGCATACATGCCAAAACTCCAAACATGGCTTACTACATAGTGGTGGAATATTGACATTCGCCAACTGTACCAAAAACATGATTCAGTAGTAATAATAGTATAACATATCAGCAACATAGTAAATTGTAATTAAATGTCATTTCAGGGAAAATGATTATTGCCAAATATTTGCAATGAGGTTTACATTTTTCAGTCATAGGACAAGTTATGTGCTAAAAAATTTTGCCTTGCAATGAAAAATATTTCTGACAGATGCAGAATGCATTAAATAGCATTTTATATATTAAAATATTCAAGAATCCATATTCTGAAAATAAAAATACCAATTAGATAAATCAATACTTGCAGAATAACAAACATATAGGAACTTATTTGTGGTAGGTAAGTGATGAGTATTAGATCAAATTATAAGAAGAGAGATGACAACTACTAATTGTGTCACTTGTGTATCTGTGGGCCCTCAGTATGTTAATCTCCATTCTCTTTCCCTTGCTTTACAGAAAATATAATGTTTCTTTCATAGTTACTTATGTGGAGTGCATGATCATAATTTCTGACAACATGAGTATGGTGTAATGCTATTCTGAATTCCATTTTAAATATAAATTTCTAGATTATATTATTCTTATGGTGCGGTTAAATGGGAGGGAATGCCTATTTGGTGATATTAACAACTAAAGATATTAGAATTATAGGTATTTACAATGTAGCTGTTTAATATTGATACTCACAGTTAAAGAGAAAACACCACCTCAAGCTGTCTGTTATAAAAATTTGAAAAAATTAAAATCAATTTGCACCATGCTGCTTGAAAGAAATAATTTAGAAGGAATTAGTAAATGATAGAATGTAGTATAGTCTTTAAATTATTAAACTATGACATAATGTTCAGACTTAATGAGGGTTTATCTGTCATTATATTAGATATATGATGTGACATCTACGAAGAAGTGCCATAAAATACATAGAATTTTGTAAAAGCAGTGACTGGGGGCATTTTATTCCTCAAAACTGTGTGGATAAAGGAGCAGTTTCCATTTGTAAAAATGTAGTTTCTGTAGACTACTGTGATCAATAATAAATTCAGTCCAGTCTATTTTCATGTTATTTCAGTCACATCCTGTTTATATTTATGCAGTACTTTTTTCTTGGCCTATAATTTTATATTATAAGTGAAATGTTTTAGAAAACGTTTAATGTATCATTTCTTGTATTGATCATACATCATAATTCAATATGTAGCACTGATATGTGTAGAACACCATAGTTGTGTTGATAATTCATCTGGAAAATTTTTTTATGGATTCATTGACAGTTATCACAGGTGTGTCTGTTTGTATTTCAAATATCTTTCTAGCAGAAAAAAATAATAAGATAGTACGAATTACTGCAATACCATGAATTACCATTCATGATAGTGCCTGTAACAGTTGAATTACCAATCCAATTGTAGATAAACTTCATTAAAGGCATGCAAAATAAATAACTAAATCATGACTTTAGCAATTATATAAGAATCATGTAACAGCATGTTGCACATGCATGCATGCATACATGCATACCTACATACAGACATGCATACTTACATTCACAGACCACTTACAAATTTTCACAGACTGCCTGATTGAAAAACTGTATAATGTACAATTAATATTATGGTCATAAGTACAAGGGATATTCAACAAGCAAGGTTCCACATGTCACAAAAACTTGAGGTTGTTGTCATTATAATGTAGAATTTATTCCACTGAAGTATCAATATTTTTCAACAAAATCCCAAAGAACGTTACGAATTTCTCCCACCTTGGCATATTTCACAATACTTAGGAAATAGAGTTGTCTGTTATTGAATGGCTGTGAAAGCTACAGTTTGAGTTCTACCACGAACAAATTTCTAAACTCTTGCCACGAAATAAATGCATCATGTATTGGGGATTTATGCTGCAAAATAATGACAATCCAGTGAAATAAAGGAGGCACATTTGAAGAGGTAATAATATCTCATTTAATTTTTATGACCTAGAAAACTTCACTTATTGAATATCTTCCAGATTTGCAATCCCTGTTCTCACATAACATCACAGGTATTCCCAGAACTTGAAACAAACTGAAGAACAACATAACCATGTTTCATTTTGCCATGTTATTTGCTTGAAACTCTTCAATGGTTTCAAAATATGTAAATTTATTCAGTATATTAGAGGGTTCTTTTCAAAATGTTTATGTCGAATACAACAAATGCAAAATAAAGGGATTTCATTTCTTTAATTTCAAAATGGACAAAGCATTCAATAAAGTATTTATTAACTAAAATACTGTCATTGTTAAAACTGTTCTTGTAACTGCATTTCAATCTCCTTTCCAGATATTTTACGATCGAAAACTGAAGATTTCTTGTAAAATAAAACATCAAATTATGTGTTCTAAACACTTAAATTACAACATATATTCTCGAATCATGTGTTCCTAAATGAGGCAACTGGAATTAAAGCATCTCACACATTTACTTTTCCAAGCCACAGCAGAGCAGAATTAAATCTTACATCATTTATTACCAACTATGAAGCATATTAATTATTTCTTTGCATGTTTCAGTCATGTATGAGACCCTGAAAAGTAAAGTGGTGTAAGTAATGTTTCCTTTACCTAGAGAACTTAACCACAGCTTTACCTATAATGGGATTATCAACACCAACCTTTGTATTTGCTGTGCTGTGAAAGGTAAATTCATAATTACAACTTATAACAGTATGCCCATTCACTGATCTTGGTGCTGTCATAACGTATGTGAATTAGTCTCATTTTTCCTAAAAGACTGACTTAACACCACTTTGACTTTCAAACGTTCTGATAAGGGAAATACTCTTAAATATGTAACCTATAATACATAACACTATCATGGGTCATGCATGCACAGCAAATTCAGTAGTATATTCCATGCAAATGCTTAAAAACAAGGGTGCATGAAACACTTATCTATTATTTCATACACATGCTAAGAGGCACATAAAAATGTCTGATGCTACCATTTCACAAATGTTAAATGGATTTAAAATTTATTTGCTTTTGCTCTTGACTACCATGGAAGATTGTGTTCAGAGAGGCCATGCTGCAAGAATTCCAGTGCAGAAGAATAAAAAGTCTTTGGATAGGAAGTTTCAAAGGAAGGCACTTAATTGTTCTACTTCTGAAATGGTTGATAACACCATCAAGAATTTACAGGAACAAAGTAGGTGTTCACTGCATGCTAAAAGGAATACATAGCAGAATGCTATAAAGTGGACTGTGAGACATTATCACCATTAATCAAGATGTATATTATGTTTTCTATCACTTTTAGCAAGTTGGTGAAAACTAAGGAAAGAGGAGCCTCTTTGTCTTTCATGTTGGCGGCTAAAAAGACTGAGAAAGTTGCTGTGTCTACTGCATAAGTTTGAGGGTGGGTTGGTGCTTTGTTCGAACCAAATGAGAAGAAGAAACATGCACCTCAGCCTAAGATCAAATGACCCAAAAGAGCAATTGTAAATTTTCCATAAAAGAAGAATCAAGCTTCACCACCTAAACATAAGAAATGACCATTCAAGGCTGAAAAGGTGGGGAAGGATCCCACCAAAAATCCAAGGCACCATGACCTAAGATTGCAGTGAAGCCTAATGCACCAAGAAAGATGAGCCCAAAAAAGAAGTAAAAATTGGACATGAACATCACTCTGAGACCAAAATTTATACTTGATACTAGTCAAATTCCCATTTAGTGTTTGTATATTTTTGCTTCACGTATGTATAAGTACCAGCACAAATTAAAGTTGTTTGTTACTCTCTTTAAATTCAGGATATATTTCCTGGAAAATTCTTATCATCATATTTTGAATGTATAATATAAAAAGACTTTTGGTGTATATGCAACAGAGAGTTCTGGGAAGAAATTTACGGTGTATAACTCACTTGCTGTGATGAAAAAGAACAATTAATCATTACTTTCACAACTTGGCAACCGTTTTTGTGAACAGTGTTCCCTCCGCACTAATACAGATTCTGATGGCAACTTTGCCTCATCTTAACATAATAGCCTTGCATCACCACCTAAGTATTTATGTTGGCATTATGTGCTGGTATGATATTCATACGAAGTTTCATTAACCTTTAGACGCCTAATGTCAACTATAGTGGTCATACCACACTGCTAACCTCTAAAGTTGCATTTTATACATTTATTCAACAAATATAGGTACTGAATATTTTAAACATGGTATATACTCTCCAGTTTTTTCTCTTCAAAATGCAGTTTGTTTCATAATTCTAACATATTTGATTCCTGTATTATTCACATTTTATATACAGGGTGTGCTAAAATTAAAAAAAAGTAATTCCGGCGCCAAAAGGTTAATGTCCAACAGATGGATGAACACACACATGTACTCATGTGACCATATATTTATAAGGAATAGGACAGTCACCATAACACCCATGCTATAAGTGGGATAATCTGAGTTTTGGATACTGGCAGTGGCAGGAGACTTTTTTCTTCTATGAAACATCCAGACCAGCTCTGGGGAGCACCCAACCTCCTATCCAATGGTTCTTTCCTTGGGACAAAACAAATTACTGTACAGTGGACCACTCAACATCTATCGCCAAGGTTAACCGTGAATGGAAATATACCTCTACTCCTAGAGTAAGCCTTCAGGTCTGGGACAGGGAGAACTTATTTTTTTATAAGGAATGATATATAAATTCAAAACTAAATATTCTTTTAAATAGCCATGCATTTTTAACTGACATTACTTCCTCGGAAGGAAAAAGTAAGCTTATGAAATCATGCTGTGCCCACATTTTCATCTTCTAAAACAAGTGAATGATTTTCAAGAAACTTGGTGTTAACATACACTTGGAGCTCACAACAACACTACACTCTTCAACGTCCTATAATCAGTATAAAATATTGAGGAAGAGGAATGTGTGAAGTGGGAGACTTTGTTGTTTGTTTTATCCTTTCTGCTTGAGGAAAACCCAAAAATGTGCCTCTGCCAGGATATATGGGGAAAACATTAACTAGTAGCTTTCCTGCACAAGCTAGTACATTCCACTACATTCAAACGCCAGCCAAAAGAAGGACTTTTAATACTGACTACATCATAAAAATCTTTGTTCATAAAAAAGGTACAAACGAAGAGTAGTACTATATATAACAGTGATGAAATCATAAATGTCACATTCCCTTCCTAGTTTCATTTCTGAAGTTTTCAGTGCAGAAAAATGAAAGGATTTACACTATGCCTTACACTTAATTTTGAAATGTTTATTTAATGTATTATGCAATAAAAATAATACGTTTGTTTGTCTGAAATTGATAGGAATACTCAATAAGCAGGTAACATTTTTTTCAAAACGCCTTCCTTTAATTTACTGAAGCAAAAAATTTATGAACGCTTAAAAGCACTAAAATTGAACATTATTAAAATTATTAGGTGATCTGAAATTATGAGCAAGTTAGAACGGATGCTTCTAAGCAAATTCACCATGACTTCTGTCCCATCCTGCCGTTTGCTGACAGCTGCATTGACTAAGGGTCACAGTGACATTCAGGTTGATAATTATACATACATAGTACATGCATACCAAGCTGAAAAAACAGGATGGTGCTATGAGCAGACATGTCTTTGATTGGCAAAAATGTTTTCAGTATTCTGCAAAAATGTTTGCTGTTATGTTCCAAAACCAGGAGGGTAAAAATTTTAAAAATATCAAAATATAATTGTCCCTATCATAAATCTTTGCAGGCTGTGCATGTGACAGGCCTGGTGTACAATTTTTTCTCTTTTACTTCTTATTTATCTTCTTTTCTATAATGCATTAATTTAAAACAATTGTACATAAACAATAAGAATAACAGTCATGCACAAATAATGTAAATATGCCAGCTGTGCTGATTGTTATCGTTATTATGCTGCACAATGGGATGAACAACAGAAAGATAAAATAATTGTAAATCATAGTCAGGATTATAGATTTCTTGCAGTTTTTTAATATGGTCTATTTTAGCACTACTAATTCATAAAAGTATAGAATTTAAAATTTTAATTTCTTAGTATCCGATATAAATTTTATTACTTAAACATAACATAAAATACTACATTTTTTACTTCACAGTTTAAATTAATGTAAAAGTTACAACATTTCTACATGAAACAAAATGCTTTCTTATAGTATGCCCAGATTAATGAACTTTACTATCACATTAGATAGGAGTATTTCCTGGGGGTAAAGGCAGCTGGTGCATAAGGCTGACAACCTACCACCATCCTGTGCCATTGTCATGAAATCTGGGAACCTTAACTTCCTGGAACCCTCTGGGCCTGTCCAGGCCTGTAATGGGACTAATTTACCTTTTAGTTTTACATTAGAACTCTTACTGGGACTCTCTCTTGTTTAACTGAATGGCTCTTTCATGTAAATATTACATGGATAACCATCAATTAAAAATAAATGCTAGTTTTATAAGCCCAGTAATTTCAGACACAAACATATTAAAGCTGAAAGCACATAAATCAGAATTATCATGCTGTTTAAAGCTACTATGATCATGCAATGTACAGATATGTACATACTACAAAAATTAAATACACACAGAAGAATAATAAAAGCAGCAAGAGAGCAGTGATGAAGAATATTTGATTCAAAATTGAGATGATTTAATCATGTGTGTGTATAAAAATAATTGCTTCTCCTTTATTCATATTCTAATATGAGACGCATAGATCCTAAACTTCAAGCATTTCATAATCCTACCATGTGTGTGTGAACAATATGAACAAAATATAATACTGCTAGGACATTATCTACACATCTACATTTGCCTCAACTATCTACATAAACTGTAACAAATGTAACAAATGATGTAAGCTTTGAAAACTTCTGTATGTAGGCCTAACTAAAATAAAAGCTGCCACATGCACATATTATGAAGGCTTATACTAGATCATGTAAGAATTTAAAATAATATTTCCAGACACGTTACTCTACACAAATGTAAACAAACCAATCTATGTATAACAAAATAAAATGAACATAGTGATAATGTTGTTTAAAGAATAATGATAAAATTACTCACTTTTTACTGATCTTAATTCCTGAAATTAACTAATATAGGATAACTAAGTATACATGTATTTTATTTAACTGATATATGTCAGCATCTAATAACAACATTTGATTGACATAAAAATGCTATATACAGCATCAGTGTCATCGTGTTGTGCCTGTTTTGTTAGAGTGCTAAAACATCAAAACACTTAAATGTCACCACTGCCATCTTGCTTTTGTTTTAATCGTGATAAAAAATTGCCATGAGCATATTTGTTTTAGCAGAAATGAGGAAATAACTTATGTCTCTAATTGTAATATTTGAGGCTTTCATAGCAATGTTACTGAAGATTCAAGTCTTCTTGGATATTACACAATGTCGCTGAGTAAACTGTTACTCAAGTTTCAATCAGTCATCATGACTTCATATTTGGGACCAAGCAGTCCAGGACACTTTATGGATTGCTGGATCCTAAAGATGAAGAAATTATATTTCTTTGAAACATCAGCAACTAATTATCATACAACATGGCACGACATTCCAGAAGATATTTACCTTCAATAATTGTAATTAAAGTCCACTAAGACTCACTGCACAAATTCAAAATGTTCAGGTGTTGCTGCGATCACAGAAATATGGACAACTAGTTCTACCAGTTAGTCAGTAATCATTCAAAGAACTGATAAAAGTATTACTCCTCCACATTTTAAACATACAGAACCATTTTTAAATTTTTTAAGCTATCATGTAATTTAAGAACAATGTATCCTATATTGGTGTGTTCTGTCTTATTATCAAACAAGGATGTGATATTGAAAACAAGATTTTTCACTGACAAGGAGCTCCCTTTTCCTCACTTCTTAGCAGATTTTACAGTGTGTTCTTATGAGATTTAATGATACATTAAGACTGCAAGTAAGTTCTTTGCTAACAGCTGTTACTTGAAATTTTACTACTCTTCAGTGAATGTTTCCCCATAGTAATATATTTTCTGTATTTGAAAACTATATAGAATTGGTGGAGGTAGTATCCCTGGATTTTGTCACATTCTGGAGTGTATAGTAATTTCAAACATTTTCCATTACACTGTATTTTCTTTCTGTATTCATGAGCAAATTCATAATTTGATTGTAAACAACAAATTTAAAATGGGGGAAAATTTTCCAGGATATATGTGTTTTGCATAATCACCTCATTTGTTTTGACTGTCTGTACATATTGGCATATATTCATACATCAGGAATTGAGTTGCATAATTCTGTTTATTGCAGTATTTCAATTTACTTCAATAACATTCAGTACCACATCTGTCTAGGAACAGAAAAGCATAAAGTTAAACTTCATTAGATTGTAAGAAATTTGAATTTCCTTGCATAAATAAAAAAAATTCCAGGGTTATTAGTGATATGATGCATTTTTTAATGTTTTTTGCACCATGCATTGTAATATAATCATATAATATAAACCAACAAAATAAAACTTTGTTAAACTAATATTTTAATTTTTACAATGTCTTCTACACGTTTTGAACCCAAGGGTTCATCTTCAGAAAGACAGTTGTTTGTACAGGTATGGTACAGTATGTTTTACATGCAGAAATTACAATAAAAGGCTTTTATAGGATACATATAAGATATAAAAACCTTAGATATGAAAGTATAAAATATTTCAAATATTTTGAACTTAGATATCTTATAAAAGCCTTAGATAACTAAGTATAAAGTATTTCAAATATTTTGTACTTAGGTATCTCATAAAAGCCTTTTATTGTAATTTCAGCATGTCAACAAATTATACCGTACCTGTGCGGACAACCGTCTTCCTGTAGATGATCCCTCAAGTTTGAAACATGTAGAAGATATCATAAAATTTAAAATATTAGTTTAACAAAGGTGAATTATGTTGGTTTATATTACATGATGATATGATGTACATTTGTACGTTTGTACTACAGACGAGGTGATGGGAAGATATATAAAATGATTATGCATGTGTGTAAGAGTATCTTATCGATGAGGCATTAACAGTATCTTGCAAATGAACTACAATAATGTTTCTCATATCACAACAAACATTGAATAGCATTTTATTCTAGAGGAACATTTTGCCTTTCGATTTGCCTGTTGGTTTTTTTTACCATAAATTGATTTCTTAAAGTTATAGCCCAATATAGGATTACAAAGTGCAATGTATTTATCCTTATAATGCAATTACATAATTGTGTTTATGATTACAAACACATGTGTTGTACCTCCCAACTACAGAGTGGGTTAGTGATTTTTCCCATTTATCTCATGTTTAAACATTTTGGAATACTGACCTGGAAAAGTCCATAATGCAAAATTTTTACTTCATGATCTAGAAGCGGTAAGATTATGCAGAAACTGTTTCTATCCAATGAACAATATTTAAGCAAATACAGTATTTTATGTTCTACATTAATATACATGAGTAGCTGAAGTCAGTAGTGTGGGTAGTAAGGACAGAGGAGAGAGCAGAATAAACCTAAGATGATACATCTCCATTGGTGTTAACAAATTACAAGTATGTATATAAAATCAATCACACATAACACTAGTTTTATCAGTCTATTCACAGCTATATTTCGGCCCTAACTGCCTGATGATGGCTTGCAGTTAGAGCCAAAACATGTAACTGTGAATAAATTGATAAAACAAGCATTGTGTATGGCTGATTCAATACATGTACTCATGATAGAATAAGCTGCTTGTGGAATAGAATCAAACTATAAATACTCTATATCCACAATTGTGGATCATTTGAATTATAATTGAAATAAATAAATAAACTCACAATGTAACAAGGTGGTGTTTAAATTTTATGTCTACATTACATTCAGAATTGTACCTTGGACAGATATGCATTTGTATGCCATCTGTTAACTGAGCACTGCATAGCTTTTTTTCTGTGCAACAAATTCTGATGCTTCACGCAACAGCACTGAAACAATTCATCCTCCTTCACATAAACTCTAAAAATTTATATTAGATTTAAAAAATTTATATAAAAGGAACACTTTTTTTAAATGCTATGCATATACTCCAAATTACCCTGAAATAAAAACCGTAGTCAAATTTTAAATTGATATTATTGTCACTGGAAAAATGTCTGGCATGTGACTAAGCACATTAACTTTAAACAGTTCAGGCCTTTTCCTTTACTAGTCATGTTTCATTCAGTAAGTGATGAAGAGACCTGAATTTAATTTTGTGATTTATGATCCTTTAAAACTTAAAACCAGAGTCATTCTTGCTGCAGTACTTGCAAATTTATATGAGGTCATTATTTTATCTAACATACATGGTTTTTCACTTGTGCCCACTATTCCAATATGCATAAGGGTATGCCACTCAGTGGCCATGGCCAACACAAAGTAACAGATGCTACTGGTGAAATAAAATGCACTGTACAATGCAAATTATTTTATTCTTGATTAAACTGGATGTCCAAATTATGGGGAACTATTTTGTCAGCTCATAAAAAATTCAGCAAGACCTTTCTTTATCAACAAAATCACCATATTGTCTTCAGGGACATACGAAACAGTATGAGGAGATGCAAAAGGAACCAGGTTTCCTGTTGGATTCTAGATAATATGAAGCTCATACTACAGAACGAAATGTATTATTACATTTTCCAACATGTCACATAAGAACACTGCCAATTGCTAAGATTAAATAGCATCAGTGATAGATGAATGAATATGTAACATTGATAGATTGATACTGACAAGAAAAAACCGAAGTACTTAAAGGATGGACTTCAAACTCAATACAACTGAGATGTGCAAAAGATCAAAAACGTTACAAGAAACTCACGTGAAGTGAATCTTATATCTTAACCAAGAACACATAATAAAGACATGTTCAGAACCAGAAATCCATATGAAGAAACGAATCTGTATACGTTTATTTAATATATAGAAGAGAACCTTCATAAACCAAAGTTCAAATCCACGTCTTGTATATATGACTAATAGCGGCTATCAAACCATGTAACAGTATCTGAGTAATATTAACTACACTCCAATGCATCACTATCAAGCCAGACACAAAGCTGCAAATGAATACATATTAACCATCTCCACATAAAGCTTCTGTCTCTGGCCCCAGCTGAGTCACTGAAGGTACTACTTTTAATATATTCAACAAAGAGCTACAATCAGTTACCTAACAAACAGTCTTAAACTTACATCTTATTACACCTGAAAGTACGCAGTCTTCACATGTTTTTATGCAGATTACATAACATCACCTTTGTAAGTATGAGATCTCAACTATTAATTGCAACTGCAAATCTTCCTTTTTCATTTTCATCATGTTCAGCCTGATGATGGCTACTTATAGCTTGCTGAAACATGTAACTGTTCTTACCCTTAAGAATAAAGTTGTGTTTAGATGGAACATAATTGTATTAGCCCTTCTGATATTGTAAACACAATGGTCATGAATCACCTTAAGATTATACTTGCAAGGGTTTGTGTTTCTGCCCACTGTAGTCTGTCACACGTTACAGATGTAAATTTATGCTTCCTACAGATTTTGATACTCTACTTTCATATAATAGAAAAGTTCATCAATAGCAGTGTGTGTGTCAAAAGGGCCATGAAAGATAGAGTTCCTATAGCTGTGAACACCACATATTTTATGAGCAGGACTTACATACCATATTAACACTTTAAACGCTGAATTAAATCCCATCTGCCATTTGCTGACATTATTAGGAGCTCACCATATTCTCTACGTTAGCAGGATAAGGGTTAAGAATCATATAGTCACACCCAATACAGGGTCAGAACGAGCAAGGTACAATGTTCCATCCAATGCAAACTAATTTGAACGACATAAAAAAGTGATTTTTCTGGCTTTGTAACAGCTTCTGGTTTATGCAGAAGAAGTTAATTTACTCGACAAACAAGTAAGATGGGCAGTCAGAAAGTAAAGTCTCAAATTATTTACTTCCTTAATTTTTTTCATAGGAGTAACCTCAATGTTAGTGAAAACCTTGAATATTCACTATCATATTCCATTAGTCGCAGCTTTTTTGCTTGACAGATGACAGCACAACAGTTTATCCTAAAAATAGTAGAGAATGACATGTGGTTGCAACAATTAAGAGTGATAGAATTTTTGTTGTTGAAGATGAGAGCCAACACGCAGTAGTAATGGACATTTGCTCCGGTTGTATGGTGAAGCTACTGTGTAAGTAAGTACACTTTGATGATGGGTAATACAGGCTAAAGAAGCTAAAATTGGAGGAGCTGCAACTGGAGGAGTGGTTGCATTTGCAAAGCAGTCATGCCTTACAACACCTGCCACACTGATACAGCCGTTGCATAAGAGATAAATTATGTTCTACCCTATCCCTTTGTCAAGGCCATGTAATGATAAGTACTGAAGACCTTGGATGTTCCAAAACCTGCACTCATTTGGTACCACATATGCTGACCGATGCACACAGAAATAAAAAGCAATCATCTCTGAACTTTTGCGCCAACATGACTCGGGAAATGTGGACTTCCTGTTGCAACATGTCTCACTGAAGGAAACCGGGATCCATCGTTCTGAACCTGAATCCCAACAAAAATCAATGGAATGGCAATAGGCTTGTCAGTAGCATGGAATAAAGAACAGGTGAGATTACTTTTTGACTGCTCCTTCTACATATTACAAACACAAACACAGAACCTTAGAACCTTTCTTAGTTTCTTGCAACACACAGAGTCTAGAAGTGCTGAGAAAACAAAGTACATATTCATGTCTTGTCAACAGTATGCAGGACAAAGTCACAGTACAAAGATGATAATAAATGATTTGAAAATGTGGCAAAGGGGCACACATTTGGAAAGAACACTAACAAACCATATTGCATAAATAAAGAAATTAAGAGCCAATTAATTTTGATGAATTCCTGCTACCATTCTGTCTATGGCCTAACATTTAGACACTTGTCTGGGCAGACTGAGGAAGACCATGAAAATCCACACTCACAATAGTGGGTGTCCTGGCTAAGGTATGAACTGGCCACCTATGAAATGAAGTCGAAAGCTTTAGAGGTTGAGCCATCTACATCAAAGTCCTACTAGGTATCAAGGGACAAACAAACATATCTTTGATAATATTAGTTATATTTTAATGAATGTTCAGGAAGGATTTTCTCTGCATCTATTTCACAAACAAAATTACACATGCTGTTGTTGGTTTAAAATGCAAGGAAAAATGATCATTAAGAAAGAATCATGCTTCAGCTACTGATGTATGGCTGAAATTACGCAGCATTTACACATGTATTAAGTAGAGTGAGAAAAGTTTGAATTATATTATTATTATTATTATTGTTATTATTATTATTACAAAACTGTTGAAAGAGGACAACACAGAATGTAAACTTATAAAAATTTCTAGGACTTTCATTCTTCTAATTGTCGTTTGTGTTTATCTTTAGTTTGCTGAGAATTCACTGATAGTGAGCCTATTCCATTCCTTTAGCTCCATTGTGAATTGTTTGAAAGTGTTAAATACAGGCACATTAATATTAGAGGCCAAAGGAAATGGTGCGTTTTTAAGCAACAACTCTCTCGTTGGCCCGATTCTGTAATACCACCAACACTGTCCAACATGGGGGAACGCATCAATGGTTGGAGGAAGTTTACCAGTACGCTGTTGCTGTTCCTGCTCTTGGTCTGGCTGACTGTTGTTGTCAGTGCTAGTTTGCTCAGAGGCCGCTGTGGCCATGGTAGTTGTGAGATGGCACGAGATTAGCAAGATGGCGGCGGCACGTGCCGCACCTGCTCGTGATGCAGAGACTAACACTCCTCGGCTGCCCCCGCTACTTGGACGCCGAGAGAACCCTGATGCTATCGTCCCAACACTACGCTGACTGGAGGCCCGGGAGGATGGACGTCCTGCATGGACTGCCAAAGGGATCCCTAAAAGGCAGCAAGACCTCACAACAGTCAGATGATATTGTTGTGGGCCGAATTTTCATTAAACTGCAGTTTACCAAGCATTATGGGTTTATGCTAGTTATTTTACTGTCTTGCAGTACTCAGTTAATTAGGTGAGAAATAAAGTTGGGAAGACTTAATTCAGCATGTAAACAAGATGGCAAAGATGGACATAACTTATTTATTTATTGAGCCTGTGGTTTCAAAGTTTCTATTTAGGAAGAATAGGGAGTATGAATGTCCATACGAGCATTATCAGTTACAGTTATTATCAGAATCACACAGATACATTTTGATGGGCATCCTCCTAGGACTTGTTCTCCTGGTAAAAGTAAAACTTCCAACTATTGGTATGCGTGTAACACTGACATACAAATTTTCAACAACAAAGTTTTTCAGAACCACTTTATGAGTTTGTTCTTGTAAGATATTACAGTGTTGACACGAAATGATGGTTATTTTTATAAATGGAACAGTAGTCTAGGCTATTTAGAAAACAGTATTGTGTTGGCAATAGTGGATTGTCACAACATTTTTGCACATATGATGGTTAAAAAAATATTATTGAAAAATGCACATCATACCCTCTAACACATGCAACTGTTCTTTCTTTGGGGAATAAAATTAACAAATGAATATAGTAGTTTCCTTTAATTGCAGTAGACAGATACACATGGTAAATGAATAGAGTAAATTAATTTTTGCAGCTCTCCCTTGCAAACATGTCAAAGAACTGCCCTCCATATCCCCAATATATGCACGACCTGGATTACTTTTCTTCTTAAGTCATAAATACTCATAACTTGAATCATATTTCTTCATTTGCCCAATACATGTGAAAACTGAATGATTTTTATCCCCCAGATGTGCATAACCTACATAATTTGTCATTATGTTCTTTTCTGAAGCCTTTTAAATTTATCTGACAGGCTAATATTGGCTAGCTAAACAGGAGATTTGAGTCAGTGTTAGACAAAATTTTCTTTCTGCCTTGCAACCACCGTTTGCTTAAATATTGTCAAGAAGACATCATAAACTTTTTTGTAAATTCAGCTTTTGTGAGGATCTGTTATTTTTTGCAGTGTTATATACAAAACTATTTTTCAACAAATGTAAAATGGCTTGTTGTATGAGAATAATGTAAACAGTATACATATTTATTATACTTATTTTTGCCTGAATCATTTGTTGTGTTTGTTAAGTAACAAATACAGAAATTAACATTAAGTGTTCAAGTAACTTTGTAGCTCTGGACTAACAATAGTTCATGTGACTTTAATTTACTTTCTTATGAATACTCCAAAAACAAGACTGTAATAAAATCTGTCAACAAAGGCCCCAGTAATAGTAACTATCTACTTAAATTCTTGTAGAACAATCCCTGAGAAAATAATACATTCTCAGCTAATCAAGACATTCCCCACATTTTATGGAAGCCAAAAGTTCATTACCATGTTTACAAGATCCATCCACTTGTACCTATCATGAGCCAGAAGAATCCATTCCATGTCTGTATTTATTAAAGATCAACAACAACAAAAACAAACAACAACAACAACAATAAATAATTGACCAAAGAAAAACAAAATGGTAGACATGGCTACTCATAAAGTGTGTCATCCTTGTCACATTTTTTCATACATGTACTGAAATGAGAGTGCTAATAATTACAGAAGACCAAGGACAAAGTTTCACACTGAAGATTAAAGTCATCTGGGACCCTGCATGTCAACCAGTCAGCAGTTACTGACAACCCAAAGAATAGTAAGTCCCTTCCTTTTCAGGTTCAAATAGTCCAAGAAGTGGAATTCTTTGTCTGCTTGACCCTCAAGATGAAGGCAAATTGATCTTTTGATTGTCTGTAACTCTTTAACAGACAACAAGGCATTAACACACCAGAAGTGAATCTTCAGCTGTCCTGCTGCAAACTGCATATTTCACAAGTTTTACTCACACACTATCAGCGCAGTAGTTACTTTCTTCTTTTACAAGATTGGGATGTAAATTAAATCAGATGTTATCATGTGTGCATTTATATACATGCATATGTGTATGTGTTATGAATCATAAATAAAGTATCTGAAAGAACTATTGATAAAAGAATAGTAACAGGACATACCCAACATACATCTAACAAGTCAGAAGAGAGAAAGAAAATTGTACAAACTAAATAATAATTTAATATTCTCAATCAACAATTTGCTAACACAGATTATTTATCAAAGTTTTGCTGAAATTAAATTATAGAAAAACTGAAGTAGTTAATATTATCAAAAGAATAACACTTACACAGATTCTGAAACTCTATAGATAAGGAGGTACAGGGAGACATGTAAAGCAAACAAACAAATTTACAGTTATTCTACACTAGACACAACACATAGGTAAATCACAACACTTATTAGATATGCGGCAATAATACAAGTATAGTCTTGAGCTCCTGATGATGGGCATATAAGTGCCCAAAACATGTTGAGCAGATTATAAGTGCAATAAAGCATTCAGTAGCATTAGTTGGTTTTCTTCTCTACACTTATTATATACTTTTGAACTTAGAAGGAGGTATCAGTTAAAAACATATGTAAATTTAAAATGTTTGTGAACACACTGCAACAATTCCCTTGTTTGTTACTGTGTTGCTATAGTAAAAAATGTAAAATGGTATGAAGTTATATGACAATTCTTGTCACTTTGTACACCACAGGTCCTAGGTGGACTATCCTAAGAGTGAACGTGGGTCTCCGTGATAAGATGGTGGTAACTAACTACCTGTGCAATGGCATGACCCATTCCTTAGTATTACATATTTCATGTAAATTCCTGTTTCATTAATGGATAAATCAAGTTGTACCACTACCCTTCCTAAGCCAGCATTTTCAAATACCACAGTAACACCAGGAAATATGTGCTTCACGACTACAAGAGGAGTAACTAGAATGAAAGGAGAAACAAGAAAAAAATGTAATTCCAGAAAACTGAATTGGCCAGCATGCAACAACATCTAAATTTGGAAAAAACTATCAAATTTGTGGTAGTAATAAGGTGTTAAAAAATATTTTATACAGAGGAACAAACATTAGAAATATGCACGCTGAAATTGTCCATAGAGTTTTCAATAAGTAATTAAGTAATAGCAAATAATGTAATTTGCCTTACTGAATTTCTTTAAAAAATCAGAAATATCTTATCAGCAATCCTAAATAGTGATATAAGTCTACAGATAAAATTTCTTGAAAGCAATTTTTTAACATGAAAGTATTATAAACAGTCAAACTCCAAAATAGTGCCGCTGTCTTTTCACTGCATTTTATGGCCATGTATTGAGGGTGGCAGTAAATCAAAACACTGTACAACAGGGAAGTTCTGCTCACAGACATGCATGGGCTGTAAGTAAAGATGGTGCTAAATCAAGGTTTGAACTATTTTTTTTGGTAATTTTTATATTCATACATTTCCAAAATGACATCTTATACATACTGTCCGATTTTTATAAAAAAGCCGAACGTCCATTAGGGAAGAAGGAGCAGTTCAAAAAACAAAACAGTGAACAGCATCTAAGGAAGTGTAATTTGTCAGAGTTTAAATTGCAAACAAGAATATTATTAAGAGCTTACATCCAAACAAAAAAAAATTATTTTTACACTCTTGCCAAGACAGGTAAATTTTTGTAGCACAAATATAAAAAAAAATTAAAACAAATGTTTGGACAGACAGATTGGCAGATTTGTAAGTAGACAACTGACAGCTGGACACAATGTGCTCTTGACAGATTTTCCTTGTTGAACATGCACTTTCATAATCACATGAACAGGACAGTTATATTGGCTCATGTTCTGTCCACCATATTCAAGAAGTTACAAACAAACATGGCCAGACTAAGCTCATGGCATTTTAGATAGGCACAATATATTTATAAAAAGAACATTTGTAACCTCTACTTTATGTATAGCACTACAATAGACGTCATGATTGGACTACATGTTGTACTACAAGCAAGTTTATAGTAAAGGAATACAAATAAATAAGCAAAAATTCATAGGAGTATAAATTGCAAATAAGTAGGTACATAAATACTGAAAAGCACATATCAAGCATTAAAAACAAAAGAAACAGTGTAGAAATACTGCCACCCCTGATTTAAGACCAATGCTGGTGGTGAAAGAGAGTGGTCATGTAATAGGTCTGACTGTACTGTCATTTTTAACTTGAAATTTTCATGGTATGATACATATGTAAGTAAACGTGGGATAGTTTTGTCATCACAAGTAGTTTCACAAAATTCTCTGCTTATTGGAATAGATACGTTAAGAGACATAACATAGCAAACACAAGACACAAAGACCTTTCATTTTCTAATAATCAAACAGTTACAAGTAAATTATTAAACTATATTTGTTTTAAATTATTTCACAACAGCTATACTATACCTATTAGATTTAATTCCAGTTTTCCAGATTAAGATATAATTAAACAATTAATTATGTTGTTTACTGAACAATTCTTAATTGTATTCATATCTGGCTGTAGAACAACTTCATTTTGCATTCCTTCATAAAATGTAAGGATCACTTCACTTAATTTCACAACTATGATACACACTTGAGCATGTGGAGCTTCAATTCTGGGTTCTTGAGCAACTTCAAATTCATATCGCCATCCCATTAGTCTAGGTTCGTACTGTCTCTTAGAATATGTGCACCCATAGTAAAATTGTCCATGAGCTTAAAACTATTCTATCTCTCATATCCTCTATGCTGCCTCTTACAAGGTGCAGATTTATATTCAGTCGCACAACATTTGAGTTGAAATTAGGTATTGTATATAATATACCACATCAGTAAAATTTTCAGTAAACAGAAAAATTTTGCTTTGTTAATGAAATCTTCTCTAAACAGACAACAAGCTGCTTCAAGAAATTAAAAAATCAATAAAAATAAAATGGGCTACCAGTGAATTATGTTTCTGAAATATTAAAGTATGTTTTTTTGGGGTTAGACCAAAACTAAAAAATGTCTTCATCATTAAGATTAATATCAGACAGAATAAAACAAGTTTCTCTTCACACAAAATATATTCATGGCACAGCAGAATAATGAAGATATCTGCAGGCTGATTCAGAATTCTGCACTTACCTGTTTCACTGGAGAAGAGGATGGGGGGTGCAAGGTTTGCATTAGCATAGTGCCGAGGTCTAGAGTAACGTGCCCTGCTGAACAGCTTCAGCACAAAGCAAATGAGTGCCGTAAAAATGGCCAACCCTGTTGCAACACCAAACAATGTCGGAACGTCCGTTGTCAGGAGCACCAAGTCTGAAAACAAGTGTCAATACATTTAGTCAGCCAGAAAACCATGGCTGATAAATCTAGCATAAGGAAGAGTTTTTGTTAAACCAAACTCAGTTATTACCAATATGCCTAAAATAAAGTGGTTGGGCCATGTGAAATAATCCTAATATGAGTATTTATTTATTTATTTATTTATTATGTGTTCAGTTGATCCATACAAGGTGGATATTGAACTTGTCAAAGTAAGTGTAACCTACAGTTACAAATGGGAAATAAAATTATAAAGTAAGAGATACAAATTACAAAATAAGAAATATAAGTATAAACTAAGAAATACAATCACAAGTAAGAAATAAAATTGCAAAGGGAA
>Ga0136643_10001413_pt1 | contig 29261 bp, 27 predicted proteins | sample TergutLab28metaG_FD_96883 | JGI IMG/M metagenome (GOLD analysis project Ga0136643, IMG submission 96883) | Labiotermes labralis P1 segment gut microbial communities from Petit-Saut dam, French Guiana - Lab288 P1 (version 3) (version 3) | ecosystem: Host-associated > Arthropoda: Insects >... | reverse complement strand
TTTAACTCATGTTAACAGTACCTGCCTTGTTCTGCAGTAGCAGTCTGCTGTTTATCTCGAACAGTGAATGAGCAATAGAGAAATAAGCTAGACGGTCAGTGAGTGTTAAAGGTAATGAACAGCCCCGCTGGCGAGATTTGTCACCAATACATTTCTGTTGTAACTGCAGTTATTCCCTACTTACGCACAATAAAACTCCAGTGCACTCTACCTGGGGATTGTTGAGTGTGTGTGTTGCCTGCCCGACTCCCCGTCTTAGCCTGAGTTCCGAGCTCCGTCCCTCTGGGAACAACATCCAAGATACGTTCCTCATCGGGTCCGCAACGGATACAACAGATAGAATGCTTGGTCCGGTGGTTTGTCTGGGTTTCAGGGTTCCGGTATACTTCTCGGTGAAAATAGAAGTATAAACCTTTAAAAATTATCTTATTATTCATTTATACTGTAAAACTATGTTGGTCCACATTATTTAGGACATACTGTTTCTGAAAACGTTTATTTTTTTTTCACAAGTGATTTACTCATGAACAGGAAATATATTGGGTGTAACATAACTAGTACTTTGTGATTTTTAGTCTTACAGGTGGATTGTCACTCGCATGATAATGAATATTATGCGTAGAGTTTTACAACAGAGAGAAAGAGGAAATTTTTTTTTTTGATGGCGTGATTTGCTAAGGTCTTACAGCTTTGATGTTAAATGAACGAAATACGGGCAGGAATATTGGTGCAGTGGCACTGATAGGGGAAACTCAAGTACTTCGAGAAACACTTGTCTCCCTCTAAATCGGTCTACGACACAACTCACACAGACTGAAGTGGTTAAGAGGGGCTGGATATCTAGGTGGACTGTATAATGTTTAATGAGAAAGTGATATATATATAGGACAACTGGCGTTTTTAGGACAGTGATATGTAGGACGTTTTGATGGGCTGGTCATGTAGATAGCTAGGATTACGTAACTGGGAAGTGTGTGAGTTACGCGGTCTCAGTTGGTGTTGTAGCGAATTGTGGGAGGACATGATGGATTCGCTATGTTGCAAGGAAGACAATAATCAAGAAATGCGCGAACTATAGAGGTCACCTAATGTTGATGAGGTAAAGAAACATAGGAGGTTAAGATGGCTGGTTAAGCAGTTAGGATGGATGTTACGTGTACAAGGAGAAAGTGAGTTTTTTATAGGGTAGTGTAATGTAGGAGGTTAGGATGGGCAGGGCACGAGGCTGCAACGGGGGACAAATAATACACAGAAAGTTTTGGTAGAGAAATCTTTCTAAAAACTTCGATTTGGAAGACTGAAAGGCGGGTGAGAAGAAAATATCGAATTTTATATAGAGGGTTAAGTTAGGTTAGGTTAGGGTAAGTTACGTTAGTTTATAAGTGTGGGAGGTGGATGTGAATTGTACCAGATCGCCGGGATCTTTCCGATAACCGCGGTCAGATATAAGAACTCTCGAAGGATTCTGATGTACACCTCAGTAGCAAATTCTCCGGTTTAGCTGGTATTGAGCCGCTGTACTACTGAAATGGGATAAATGGCTTCATTTCTTTATTAATTAGGAACATGATGGAATAAAAGCTATGTCACGCAGCTTGTACAAGTACAAATAAGCGTGGTTTTTCTTTGTAATGAAAACACAACATGTTTTTTTGAGAGGGAGGAAATGATTTCTCGAAATTACCTTAGATCAACTTCAGACTTCATAGAGCTACTAGGAAGAGCAGCTGCTGTAGGTTTCGTTATTTCGTTATGTTAAGGATCATGCATAAAGATAACACATGCTGACGTCACATAATTACAACAGGTGACACAGCAGACCAAACACATTCTGCATCGTAATGCAACTGAACATTTTTCTCACCAACTTCATTTCCAGCAGCTAAAGTTTTCATCGGTTACACATTACACAAACAGCTTCAGCGAGAAATAATACAGGATATTCTCAGTCAGAAACCATAAACGTCTACTGCACATCTACAGGAAAAGAGAAGAGATGAAATTATGTACATATGAGCATACGCGCACGCACGTACATACACGTGTTCATACACACCATGGATCCATAAATGTGTCATAATTACAATAGGATGTGGACTAAGACACAAATATACAAACATATACAGATTTGCAATGTAAATTAGCATTTTATACAACAGTGTTATAGTATATATATATATATATATATAATCATGAATCATCCTGTATAACCTGGTAATGCAAGGTTATCATGTCCTTTTCTTCCATACGATGTTCATTAAAGCACAGTAGGCCTACTTGAGGATTAATGTTGTTTTTGTTAATTAACTTCATTGTCAACAATCAAGAAAGTTTTGAAACAAATTCATCTATACACAATATCGGTAAAAGGAATAACTATTAGTATATTCGTAGACCAAATGCCAACCTATCTTGTTTTCAAAACAGTATATTGTACGCTGGAATCTGAGTTTTCAACTCTCTACCCCTTACTCTGATAATCCTTAAGAATTAAAAGACAAAATTTAAAGTATCATTAAGAAAATTCTTAAACACACATTAATATTACTCTGTAGATGAATCTTTTGTGAGTAAAGACACACACACACACACACAATATATATATATATATATATATATATATATATATATTCATGATTGCTCTAGGAGACTTTATCCTTCGTCTTTGTGATTTAAAAAAGTCTATGTCGACATGTGCCCGATTTTGGACAGTAACGGAGTTATGGCTGTTTGAAACTTAGAAGACAGGGTAAGGATTATTGAAAATAAACAGGCATAATATCTAATAAATTTGAAGTGTAAATTTAACTTAAATTCATGAATTTGCTTTCAGTTTAAACCGGCCTGTGCTGTAACCAGATTTTCGAAAATGCCACCGCCGGCCGCAACTCACCCCGCCGCTCTGTTGTGAACTTCGCGAGTTGGGAATTGCAGCTTCCGTTGACTGTTCCTGTTCTAGCTGTTTCAAAGTAGCGTGGTGTGGTGACTCGCGGTTCACAGGAGGGCGATTATGGCTATTTAAAAGCACCCATACCTCCATAACCATTGAGAATAGGATACATATTGGTATTAACTATTTTTGTGATAAGAACCCAAGAAATCATCTCCTGCATTAATGTCCACAAGTCATGAATCACCCTGTATACTAGGAACAAATTTCTGTCGTCAAAACCTACATAAAGGAGGCGTGTATATTTTTGTTCGAAAGTACCTGTATTTCAGCAGTAACTTTACAACATCCACTTTCGATATATGTCGAACAATTTCACTGAAAGATCCAGGAAACAATCTGTGTTTTAATTAGCGAATTGGCAGCTGAACTGACTGGGGAGTCAAACAGGACAAGACGGGGTTAATCTGCAGGAAAAGCAGCAACGTGAACTTTTCTGTTGTTGCAAATCACCGGGTCTTGTGTGTATAAAAATCGCTAGCTTACTTTTGTTACTGTTCTGAATTTCAGCAGCCGCATCATCAGCGTTCTAGAAAACGTTGCAACTGATGTTTTCAACCTTTTGGCACACAGCGCAGGTTTGTTACAACAGACTGCCAACTGCCAACTGTCAATTGACACTGCGTAACATTTTATATCGAACACTTCATATTCTTCACCTACATTGCAATGAAAGATTGGAATCTCAAATGTTGTAGATCTCTAAAAAAAATTGTTTCCTTTTCCACTTTAACTGAACACTACCCAAATTCGGACGAATTCGAGCGTCTTCGTGAAATTCTCAACTTTATGCGAATGGGCATAGGGGTATGTGGCACGTAGGGGGACAGGAGAGGTACATACAGGATTTTGGTGCAGAAATATGAAGAAAATATAAAATTTGTAAGACTTAGGCATACTCGTAGATAGGAAGATAATATTAAATTTATCTTTATGAAATAGGATGAGGAGTGTGGACTGGATTAATCTCTCCCAGGACAGGGACAAGTGGCAGGCTCTTATGAAGGTGGTAATGAGAATTTGGGTTCCATATAATGCGGACGTCTCTTGATTAGCTGAGTAACGATTGAGTGGTTTTTCAGAAGGGGCTGTGATCAACAGGGGTAGCTAGTTAGTTAATGTTTTTTTTATTAACTGGACATCATATATTATCAAATTATTGATTTTAAGGAATGCACAAAAAGAAGAACTACTTCGCATTTTTTGAAGCAGAAACAAAATGTGTATACCAGAAGCAGATATTTCAAACTCATGTGCACCTCTCGAGAAAGAATAGGAAGACTGATACTTCTTCGATTTCCCAGTCAAACTGTGCATGTAATTCTTCTCTTACAGGAAATTTAAACTATAAAAAATTTCATTGAACAATTTTCAGAGTTATATCTTTCACAGCAACTTTTATTTACTTTTTTTGTTGAAAAGTTGACTTACCTATATTTCGTGTGTGCTTGTATATATATATAACTTTTTCGGTAAAGGTGGCCAGTGTGAAATATTATTTAATACATTTAAAACAAAGAATACCACGTGAGTAATTGGATACAACCAACTGAGCTAAATGGTCTTCCTATTTTGGCTGTCGGAGACAAAGAAGAAGCCATAATTGACATTAAAGAACTTACCAGTGATTTCGCGGAAGCAAATACCAGGAAAAATAATTTTTAAATTAGGACTTAATTAAAGTGTTTCTTGGAAATACAACAAACGTTCAAATTTTCCGAAGATGAAGAGCTCTTAATCTCCTGCAATGTTGTGAGTTGGTGATTAATTTCATGCGTATGTTTTTTCTCAAAGTCCCCGGTCTGACAAGTAATCGGTTCATGTAATTTTAAGAAAATAAATTTAAAAAAACAATAAGGCTTATGTTTGAAAACAAAATTTAATGTTTTAAATTTTATAAAAACTTGTTATATATTTCACGGGTGCGACAGGATTCGTCGGCCAGCTTTAAAGAGGAGCCCAAAAATCACAGATTCGCCACCACATATCTGAAACGAATATTTTTTCTGACCGTGAGGTGACCCTGAGGCTATCCGGTGTGCCCCATGTTTAAGCTAATGTCACATTTGGTGTACTTCAGTGAGTGTGCATCTGAAATTAACCCTTTAAACGCCGAATTAAATCGCATCTGCCATCTGCTGGCATTATTCAGAGCTCACCATATTCTCCACGTTAGCAGGATAAGGGCTAACTTCATAGCGTTCAGACACCAAAGAGAGAAGGCCACAAGCGTGAGTCTAAATGTGTTGTTTAATGACGCTCTCCATTGCTAAGGTCATGCAGCGATGGTGGTAGAGAAGTGAATGTGTATGGATGAGTGGTGGAAAGATACCGACAGGAGAAAACCGAAATATCTCACAATAGCATTTTGTCCACCACAAATCTCACATGGATTGAGATCGAACCTACCTTCTGAGGAGAGAGGCCAGTGACTGGCCGCCTGAATCATGGCAAGGACCAAGAAGACCACGATCTTAGTGTTTTAATATTACCCTCCAATCTAGCTACTAGGCTTTCCAGGTGGGCCAGTTTTCAGATTAAAATTGCGTACGAATAATACATCTCTCCCGTGCTTATTATCTCTTTACGTGTCCATACATTCATCGCAACTGAATGTCTTATCCTCATACATCATACATTTGTTAGCCATTGTAAACGTCGTTACCTAACACTTAGACTCGTCTGTGTAAATTACGTTGATATATTTCATTTTAAATGTGTGTGTGTGGTGGGCTGCAGAAATTTGGTTGGTTGTCGCTTGTAGGGCGACCTTCGGTTAGAGGAAGACATGGAGACGAGCACAATCTTTAAACAAACTTTTAGAAAGTAAAGAGTGAATATTGTAACTTTTCATTTCCGTTTAAATCTGATCAATGAAAGCAGCATCCAATATATATGGAGAATGACGGTCATAAAAAGTCTTTCTTTTCCGAGTTGTATGTTAGTATCGAGCATGAAAAATCCTCTTCTTTATCTTATTCACGTACGTGTAATAAATAAACTTCACAAAACAAATGCACCGGCACTCACACGCAGTAACACATCTTCACGATTGAAAGTACCGCTGTTTATTTAGTATCCTATATTGCTACAATTTTCGATACTCATTTATCGATTGCAACTCCGCTAGTTATCGATAGTGTAAAACTTGCTTTGGCGCTTGGAATCCAAGTGTAGCGCTGAACGCTTTTCGCTTGCTGTGAACATATTTGTTTTCAAAATGAAGCCAGAATGCTCCAGAGTTTCCAAGGTTCGGAGTTCAAGTTATTAGGCAGAAACGTTTTATATGGCATATTTATAAAAGTATTCCATAATAATTCCGCACATGTTGCACGTGTATGTTCAGTGATATATGGTTATGTATGTTTCCAGGAGGGAAAGAATAGTAGATTGTCATTGCACATTCTCCAGCAAGCAGCTGGCGATAAAGAAAATCTTGTTGGTGGAAGCAGGCAGCCGGTTACAACTGTGAAAGCTGGTGTGAAATTAGGGTAAGGTTAAATAGTTTTCATTATTCTGTAACTGTATATTCACAGGATTGTTTGAAGTCATAAGTCATGTAACTTCTAAAGAAACTATAGTATTTACTTTTGTGTGTCTTGGAGTCGAACGAATATGTAAAGCTGAAGAACGTGGAGACCAATAATAGTAGTGTTCAGAAAGGATATTTGTCACTGTTGTCAAGAAGCCGGACATGTGAAAAATTCACTGCTACTGTGGAGAAGAATTTACTTCAGCTAAAATTTTCATTTATTATAAAAACATGCGTATAATTATGGTGAGGATTCTGTGATGTAATTATTTTCTTGTGCTGTAACTTTGTAAATAGATATATATTGCATATATTTGTTTGAAAGAAGTATTGTGTTAGATGAGCTACATCCTTCACTTTGTCCTGTGAAGGATGTGTGAACTGTAAATAGTATATTCTCTTCTATTAGGTCTGTGAAAGTGAATTTTAGACTCTAGTGCAATCAGATTGCAAAATTTCTGTTAGGTGTTGCAAATATTATGTCAGTTTATTGTGTAATTTCTTGTGATTCAGTTAAGAATGGGTATGAGTCTAGATTATAATAAATTTCCCTATCATCTTGGTGTGGGGACAGCTGACATTCAAAATTTAAAGAAAGTGAAGTTTCACAGTTTACATAACAAAGTGTTTTTGCAGCTGCCCAGGTTATATAGTGTTGAACTGGATATTTGTGAATCACGAACTGAAGAAGATGTGTAAGGAGGATGATGTAATCCACTTTATGACACTGTTCAGTTTTTTTGGCTGGATCTAAAAAAACAAGGACATTATACAATTTGGATATCTGGTCATTAGTTGAGAAAGTAATATAAATTAAAATAGCATCCATTCAAATCAGTTCAATGCAGACATAGTGTGCCCAGGAAATGCTTTTTTCGTGTTGTATGCCCTGGTAACTTTCAGGTGGTGTTCCAACTCTAGGAAAGGAAGAATGAAAGAGAAGAGCCAAAACAGTATATGTGACCCGTGTGACATAATCTGAACTTTAACATGGTTATGTTTTTACAGAGGACTGTGAATTTGCTTTCAACACTGGGAATTGTTTGTGGCAGTTTACATGCAAAATTATATTTGTGGCATTTTAGAGCAGTATCCGTTGTTCTGGAATATGATGCTGTGTTCTGTCATTGTCCAGAGTATGAGACCAGCTGTACATACATAGAAAAAGAATTAGGATGATGGACATATTCCTGATAAAAAGCCTTTAAATATCTGTTACTTTTGGGAGGTGTGTGATAAAAAGTGAGCATCATCATCTCAGTCACATCTACTGACATTATACTAGGCAATTGTGCATTTGCCTTAGTTGACCAGTTCTCTAAACTGTATAGCTCCTATGCAGATAAATACAATTGTGATGTATCTGTTCTTCTGGGATGTGATGCTGCATCACTGGATAATTCATTTCCTGCTGATGCAAGACAACATAGTGGTCTCATCCTCAAGGGTCTAAAATGGCCAAAAAGAATTGTTACTCAGTGACATGCTATGTCCCAACAGAAAAGATATCTCACATTCGTGCATATCTGCAAAGGACCTGTCAGGTCGGACATATGGTTAATAAATATAAGTATGTAGTTGCTTATAGTAATGTCAGTAGAGGTGGCTGAGATTATGATGCACCTGTAGGACAGTGATAGATGTTTGAGGCTGTTATTGGAACTTTGACCATCAGCGTACTTGTTTGTATGTGCAGGTAGAGCTGGTCACATCCTCTGCAGAGGAAGCCTGCCTACTGTAGCAGAGTAGGAATTGTTTGATGCTATTTGTCGGGAGAATGAAATGGAGTTAAATTCTGAAATGTTGTGATTCTTGTGTCAAGAAGTCAGATGATGGGCCAGGTCCTAATAAATGACTTAGAATGTTGTGTAACATGGGCAGCAGACAACTTTAAACTGTAATAAGAGATGAACTGGTTGCTTCAGATGAATGGCCATAGGTAGGCAGATAGTGAAGTGTATGGATAACGTGCTTTTCTAACACTGAATAGCACAGTTGTCATGTGGAGTGTCTTGGGTCTGAGCTTGCAGTCTTGTGTCACATTGGAATAGCTACTTATTGTTTTTATTACATTTTTATTACAGAGAAAAATGTGAGAAAAATAATGCAATAAATGAAAAAGTAATAGAACAAACACTGATGAAGGGAAATTTGAAGAAGAAGAAAGTGGCTGACAAATTTGTCCAAACTGATAAAGCAGAGGATAAGCCAAAAATTACTGTAACAGATCTTACATCAGAGGGTATGTTAAGCTGACAGGCATATTTAATTTGGATGTGTGAGAATATTCGTTTAATTGAATGTGGTTTTACATAATTTATTTATTTCCACCTAATATGTATAAATTTGTTTTGTATTCCATACTTTGGATCTAGGAGGATAAAATTTATTCATTCTTGCCAGTATATATGTTTGTGTATGTAGTAGCCATTTCTAATATAGCATTGTGGAAATGCTGTGGTGGAGTTTTCAGATTCAATCTTCATTCACAAATTTTTCTTAATTACATGAATGAACTTGGATTTGAGGATTCAGATTTACTGGTATGTGATGCTGTGTTGTCAGGTGAGTGATTTCCAAAGTTCCTTCAAAACACTGGGAACCATTCTGAATCTCCAGAAATGCTGTGAGAACCTCAAACCTTGTAAACTTTAATTGTTTAAATTTTCACGTAATTTCTTTAAAGTTTCAGCTGCAGTATACTGTGATAACAATATTGTGGGCAAAGAGTGATTGTTTTTGCATATTCATAAAAATAGGCATGCTGAACTCTGGTGTTTATGTTATGTGTGCCTGTTTCAGGATTTTAGGTTAATTGCCTGATAGTTTCTGTATGGTATGTTTTTCTTCTTGTGTTGTGAGCTTAAGGTAGGTTAATGCTTCATCTTTATGGCCTATGCTGTTTTCCTGGTTGAACAAACTCTTGGCATAAATAATTGTTAATCCATCAATTGGCAGCTCTGATAATATTTTAATGAAACAAGAATTGCAGTTGGATTCCCCTCATATTTGTGAAGAATGTCTCATGTGGTATTGACATGGTGCAATCAAATAGTTTCTGGGCAGACTATGAGATGACACTACTGCTGCTAGCACAAACTTCTTTTGCTACATGTAGATAGAATAGTGCCTGATGATTCATTTTCTGCTTGGAATAACAACTTGTGATGTGTTATTATTATTAAGTAATGTATTGTTTAGTGCAAGGTATGTTGTTCCATTTACAATTTTGGAGTACCTAGAAGATGGCAAACTAGCAAGTACAGTTGCCTCCATCAAATTTTGCTTAGACTGGGCAAAAATACTATAGAAATGTTCAAAATGTTTAAAGTAATTCTTGGAGAATTAACAACAAGAAGAACACAAGTTTTTGAGCACTTTTCTAAGTTGTGTAAAAAGCAGTGTGACCTCTGTTGAAGATGCTGCATTCTTGGGATGTTCGTCCATGAGCAAAACAGGTAAAAATGTAGACTGGGTGGAGGAGCTTGTCCTTGTAAACAGAAGAGCCATTATCCTTCAAATTTCTAACATGTTGTGGATTTTATCTGGGCTCGTTCAGAGCACTTTGAAAGATGTGTATTGGATTGCTGCCGAATTTGTGCCGTCTGTGCTGAGTGAGGAGTGTGAATTTTAGGCTACAAACAAAATTAGTGTTGTTCCCCCCCACTCACCATGTTTAGTGCCATGGGACTTTCTTCTGTTCTAAAACTGAACTTGATGTTAAAGGGAAGGAAGATTTAATGCTATCACCATGATTGAATTAGAGTTGTAGGACACAATTTCCAGATTTCAGACTATGCACTTTGTGAAATGTTTCTAATGATGCCTCAATTGCTAGGCATGCTGTATGAATTCCCAAGGAGACTACTGGAAGGGGACAACATTGGTTTAGATGGTACATTTTGTTATGGGAAAATAAACAGAGTCTGGAAACTGTGTGTCCACTCCACATATAATGCTGTATAAATTTCCCAGAATAATATATTAAACATATGCAGTAACATAAGACACCTTATTTTATAACAAAACGTGAAAATGAACTTGGGTCATATCAAAAAATTGAAAACTCTGTGAAGACATTTTAATAATTTGACTTAATTGCCTGCACCTAACATGGAATCACAGAGTACCCACACAGCATGTGCACACCCTCACACGTGTGTTGGTCACTGTAAAGGAAGGTACGTCTGAGAAAGATCTGAAATGTTTATTTTTCCAAATTAAGCCAGCTAACGCACGTGTAATTATATGTTTCAGTCGTGTACAAGCACATGGAGGTTTAGTCTAGATTCTTGAAACATACCTCGGCTCATCGAGACAAGGGAATAGAACCCATTTTTGAGATGGAGACCCCTGAGGGATGGATTTTGTACCCGTAGTGATAGGGTGATGGTCAGTACAGGAGCCTACACATTTAATGTAGACATTGAACCAAGGAAGTTGGGGAGAGGCTGACATTCTTAACATTCACAAAGTTGTATTTTTGGTAGAAGTGGAGGTTTGAATCTGTTTAGCAGAAAATTCGGCACACAGGCCTGGGTGGCGACTGATCTCTGAGGGTTTGAATTTGTATCTAACCCAGTAATGCCATTTTGGGGAATAAGTTACTAAATCTGGTGGATTTCATTTTTTGCTTAGTGACAAAAGTCACGTTTCTGATTAGTGACTCTTTTGCGATTTGTAGAACCAGACTAGGGACAAACTTAGATATGCGTATACTGTAAAAACACTCAAAATTCAGAGATATCGTAAATGGTACATACAAAGTTTACAGGTCACTGCTACTGAAATATCAGCAACAGATCTACTCTGCATAATGATTTAAAATTGTGTTACTAATCATAATTGCATTTTAATTCAGCAGAACCACCAAGTGAAAATTACTGGCAATTATTGGCAGAACAAAGGAGAATTGCCCTGGAAGAGTGCCTGGAAGAAAATAGAACTTTGCATGAGAAACTGCAGCTCCTTGAGGAGGAAAAAGAAGTTGCTGAACAGATGCTGGCAGAAAGTAGGAGTCTGGTAGATGTCCTGAAAGTGAGTTAAATTATGCTGTGATCCAGGTTAACATACATATGTTTCGCTACTCTTAACCGCTGAAATATGCATATGTTTTGTGCTACCAATAAATGCCTTAATGTGCACATACCTGTGCTAATTACAGGGTCCTTTTTTTTAGGTGCGTTCGCAAAATTGTAAAAAGCAACTACTAGCTTCATCATGTCTGTCTGTCCATCCAAGTGGAACAGCTCAGCTCCCACTGGACAGATTTTCATGAAATTTGATATTTGAGTATTTTTTTTAAAACCTGTGGAGAAGGTTCAAGTTTAATTAAAATTTGATGAGAATAACAGGTACTTTACAGGAATATGTTTGTACATTTATGATCATATCTTGCTCTGTTCTTATTAGAGTGAGAAGTGTTTTAGACAAAAGTTGTAGAGAAAATTAGAAACACATTTTATGTTTGATAACTTCTTCCAAAAGTTGTGCCATTTATGAGATAATGTGAAAAAATTTGATAGTGCCAGACAGGTCACAGATGACAATATAATATGGTGCATGTGCTTTGCACACTGGTTAACTAAGGCTACAGACACACACTCATTGTATGTAATACTGATTGCTTTTCCACGGCAACATGTTTACGTGGGCACGCCTCAATGTTACGTCTACACATACATTGCCTGTCTTGTTTATTGCTCTACAGAGCATTGTAGCTTTATCATATAGCTTTATTGTCATGCATCCGTTGGGACATCCGCTGACAGTGTGGTAATCAAGATGGAAATAAACACTCCAGAACACTGACAAGATAATTTTTGCACCGAGATTTCACACTTTAATAGCAGTGAGTATTAAGATTGTGTTCTGCGATATGATGCCATATAGCCTGGTAAATAGGTCTAAACATTTTGGACAGAGCTGTTGTCACCATCTTCAGGATTTAATATTCCAGGCCTTTGTTGGACTGCTAAACCCTCTAGATGGGAATAACACACTCCTCCAAAACATTGGTAGCTATTTACCAATTCATACCCTGTAACATCCCAGAAGACTTCATTCTATATCAGCATGGCTGTGCAAATTGCAAATTGAATCTGTTTGCTAGTTTTGCAAACTCATATAGTAAAAATACTGTATCTCAGTGGTTTATCTGTGCTACAGGCTAAGGCTGGGAACACATTACCACCAGCCTTAGTTTTATGTGTGCTGTGCTGATGTTCCTGTGAGAATGAGTGGTGGAGCTGTAATTTTGTAAGTTATGATAAGGTTTGTTGCTAGATTTATGTTTATTGGCAAATCTTTGTATATACATGTCCTCTTGTAAGCCCATTTCTTAAAATTAGAATGGAGAGGAAATAACAAAGATTGTTTAACACTCATAGGTCCGTGCATCGGTAATATATTTGCAGAGTACAACTAACAAGATGCAACATTTCACAATTTATTTATTTCTGTAAGACTCTGTACATGTTTCAGATGGTTTTTCCGTCCATCATCAGGAGCTCATAACTGCACATACAGTGTCAGGTATTTGTCAGACCAATACCTTACGCTGTATGTGCAGTTCTGAGCTCCTGATGATGGATGGAAAAACTGTCTGAAACATGTAGAGAGTTTTACAGAAATAAATAAATTGTGAAATGGTGCATCTCTTTGGTTGTACTCTGCAAACAGAGATTGTATTGCTGTCTTAGAATTTAACTTACCTTGCAAAGAATAAGTCATGCAGAAAGCTCTAATTCCAGTATGTTTGATTTGTAGTACTTAGCTGTCATGCCAAAATATTAATTTAGGGTGGCATTCTAAACAAAATTATCCAGAATTTAACTCAAAGTATTCTGTGGGTTCCATATTATGTACTGAATTTTATTACAACAAGAGAGGCGATGTATGTATAACATAACTTTGAGGTGAATTTGCATAACCATTTTAGCCATGGAAAAGCAGTAAGTGTTAAATATTTTGAATGTGTGTGTACGTATTCGTACCTTAGTTATCTGGTATGCCAATCGAATATTTTCTGCACAGCATTGCGTTATATTGTCGTCTGTGGCCTGTCTGGCTGTGCCATATTTTTCAACATTATCTCATAAACTGCATGATGATTGTCCGAAACATTCTTGTTCTAAGAAGAATTTAGTGAGATAAATGTACATAAGTGTTCATGTAGAGTACCTTCTATTTGTGTCAGATTTTAATCAGACTTGAATTTTCTCAACAGATTTTTAAGAAATATTAAAATATGATATTTCATGAGAATCTGTCCATTGAGAGCTGAGTTGTTACATGCAGATGGATGAACAGACATTTAGCAGACATGACAAAGCCAATTGTCACCTTTTGCAATTTTTTGAGTACATGGTCGGACAATAAAGTTCGCGAACTCATCGCGGTGAAAGTGCTACATACCTCATTGCTGAATTTCACCATGGTCGCCTTCAAAGTACTCCCCTTGTGAAGCTATGCACTGATGTCAGCGCCTAGTCCACCCTTCGAAACAATTTTGGAACTGGTTTTGTGGAATGGCCTTCAGAGCTGCCGTTGTATTATTCCTGATGTCATCAGTGTCATCAAAATGCCTACCTTTCAATATTTCCTTTATCTTCAGGAACAGAAAAAAGTCATTGGGGGCTAGATCTGGTGAATAGGCAGGGTGTTCCAACACAGTTATTTGTTTAGTAGCTAAACACTCCTTCACAGACAGTGCCATATGAGCAGGTGCATTGTTGTGATGCAAGATCCATGAGTTGTTGGCAAAAAGTTTGGGTTGTTTCCATGTAACTTTTTCACGCAGCCTTTCCAGTACTTCCAAATAGTAAACTTGGCTGACTGTTTGTCCAGTTGGTACAAATTCATAATGAACAGTCCCTCTAATATCAAAAAAAGTTAGCAACACTGTTTTGACTCTTGATTTGGACTGACAGAATTTTTTGGTCGTGGGGAATTGGCGGTCTTCCATTGCGCACTTTTCTGCTTCGTTTCAGGGTCGTATTGGTAGACCCATGTTTCATCACCTGTGATGGCACGGCCCAAAATGTCATCTTGGCTCTCCATAAGGTCTTGGCAAATTGTGACTCTTCTTTGCTTTTGTTCTTCGGTGAGCTCCTTGGGGATCATTTTTGCACACACCTTCCTTATGTCAAGATCTTCAGTTAAGATTTTCCTAATTGTTTCTCTGTCGATGTTCACTTGCTCTGCTATGTTCCTGATAGTCAGCCAACGATTTTCACGCACAATTTGACAAATTTTTGCAATGTTTTCTACAGTTCTGCTTGTTGCTGGCTGTCCTGATCTCTCTTCGTCAGTGACACTTTCTCTTCCCTCAGAAAAACTTTTCACCCACTTGTAAACTGCTGTTTTCTTCATGGCATTATCCCCGTAAACTTGCTGTAACATCTCTCTGATTTTGTTTCCACCTTTTCCAAGTTTAACAAGAAATGTAATGTTCATTTGCTGCTCTAATTCAAGCTCCGACATTCTCGCGGCAGCACACCAAAACACACGCAGACAGTAATAGATGCCACTCAGAAAGTGACTGTCATAGATCAACAACAACAACACAGCTGTGAAACACTGATATGTCAACGTCATCAAACCATACTAAGGCTTTTATCCAGTGCTGCCATGGCAGGCACATGGCGAGTTCGCGAACTTAATTGTCCGACCACGAACACCTACAAACGAAAAATGCATTTGCTGGATAGCAGTATCCTCTCTTTCCCTGTACACACACACACACACACAAAAAGCTTGACAACCATGGTGAGTGTGCCATATGCAGTACCTTTAGTTGTTCGTAAGCAGAAACCAGCAAAGGTTTTTGATATTCAGTATGTATAGTGGTGACTCAGAAGTGAAAAGTGATATTTTTGAAGCAATACTGTGATGAGAAGAATGCGAACCATATTTGATGATGGTGAAAAATGAAACACTTTTTTTAAATTATGAAGTAACATATTCCCATTGTGCAAGTCAGTGTATTTATTTATTGAATATACCATCATGCAAAACACCATCAATAATTTACAATGTTTACTAGTTTTGACTGTCTATTCAGGTCATCATCGGACCGTGCATCATTTAACCTGTGATGCATGTAGTAAAGGAATTTGTCATGATTTGTGGACAGGATTCATTTGTCTCACAGTAGGACTGAGTTGTAGGCTCTTATGAACATCGTAATTAAAGGTGAAGAGAGAAAACCAACAAGATGCAACTAATTCTATGTTTATTATCAAACTTTCTGTCTCAACATGTTTCAGGCATCATTATGCCCATCATCAGGAGAATAAGACTGTGTCCTACTGCATGCAGTGTTCTGCCTGTAAGGAGATGATGGGCATAATGATGCCCAAAACATGTTGAGACAGAAAGTTTGATAATAAACATAGAAATAATTGCATCTTGTTGGTTCTCTCTCTTCACCTTATGTTCATAATGCACGATCACAAGAACCTAAAAAATGGTAATTAAAGTTCCAGTTCCAGGAAAGATGGGCGTTGCTCGACCTGCCAAGTGACTGGGCTTTTCAAGGATTCTACTTTATGGAATTATGTGTAATATGTATTATGCATGTAAATTTTGAAAATTCTCTAATCATAATGGTGTATTTAGGTAAAACTGCATAACAGTTATGAAACAGCCAAAAAATCTACAACTAAGAAAAATTACTTGTTTTAAATGGTTCAATAGAATACTGAATAAGTACCATTTGTCTACCACTGGGTTATGTTAGTGAATGTTATATTGTTTTCAGGAAATTATTGGTGAAAATGAAGAAGCCCAAAATGACCCTGAAGGAGAAGAATCTTCATAATTAATTTGTAATATTTTATGTAATTGATTATGGCAATGTTGGATGTCTAATGCTTAGTGGCAAAGTTAAGAGGACGTAGTTGTTTGTGCTTATTGATGTAGCAATGATTTTCACTGTGACATTCTAATGGGTGGTTTTAACAATGTTTATGGTTGTAAAGGGTAAAATTTTATAACAGAAGTGCATAAGACAGTAAGTTACTGGGTGACTGTGTTTTCAGATGTCTCATTGTTACTCATTAAGTCTCATCATATCAGTTGATTGGCATGGTTATTGTTTGTACTGAAAATGCAAGAAAATAAAAGACTGAACATTCCACTGAGAATAGTGAAATCTTAATAGAAGTACCTTGTCGAGGCTTGCAAACCTGGATGAAAGTGCTGAATTATGATTGGTGCTATGAAAGAAATACCTGAGAGGATGTTATGCTGATTTATTAATTCTGGTGAATGTCCAGTGGAATAACAGGCAAGCCTTGTATTTGTCTGTTTAATGCCACAGCAGTTGGGGCTTTTATCCCACCACCACCTGTTTTGCTCCAGTTAGAACCCCATGCTTGCTTTGTCCTGATTGCATTCTTCAGGTTTTGCATGTAGTGTTGTCACGTAGACCATGAACTGAAGAATTGTCTTGAGTCCAAAAATGCAACCATCAACATCGTTAAAGAACACTTGGAATTTCTGCCCATCTGCCATTAATTATGGACTTCTATGGCAGGGATCTTTGAAGTAGCACTTTCTGGGAAAAAAAACTTCTGATATGAAGTACTCTGGTGGCTGCATACACCGAGTTGTCGTATTCTTAGAAATCAAATACATGTTGTATTGTGTGGAGAAATTTATCAATCAGTCTGGTGATTGTATGGAAAAATGTGGTCCATCCACTGTTGCTTCTGTGTTACGGATATGTATGTTGACGTGATAAATTTGATTGTAATACTCCCTAAGTTGATGCCTATTAAGTGGCTTATTTGGACTTTTCGAATTTTATAATGTATTTCATAACTGGTGAATTTCTTGAGAAATATAATGAACCATACGGAGCTACGCTTGTCTTGAGAACTGCATTCTTCTGGGTTATTATGCAGCGAGTATTGGTAATGTACCCAGAAGAATGCAGCTCTTATCTACTTCACTGTGGAAGCCTGAAATCACACACTTTTCTTGATTTTGGTACTATGCATTCCATTGTAGACATTGAAATACTTTCACCCAAGTGAGTAACTCTCTAGTGGTTTGTTTGGTTGGCTTTCTCTGCCTGTCCATACTGAAGGCTGTTAATACCTTCCCATCCTTTTTTTTTCCAATCTCAATTCTATCAGTTACAAATGAATTTGAGAGAGAACTAAAAACAAAAGAACTTTGGTGTGGGAAAATACAGTAACCATGCTATCTATTCTGGTACTACAATAGACTTGAAAGAAAGTAAAGAGGAAAGATAGAATGCTTGGTACTTGTGTGATGGTAAGTTTGTTATCACATGTGGAAGGCTTCAGACAGGGATGTGAAAGGGTTAATTCAACCTGTGTTTTGAATATGAGACATTTTGTTGTTCATAAATGAATGGCTTCTTTATAATCGTAAATTATTTTCTGTAAATTCTGTTGTCTTGTAGACTGTGTATGAAAGAATGAATGTGTGTGAGTGAAATTCAATTTTTTGTTCATCCAAAGAGGTTATCACTTCACACCTGAAATGAGGACACTGTAATGAAGTGAGAACTTGAAGAAACAGGTCTGACATGCATTTAAATCAAGTTTTTTTGTTTAGACTTTTAAATTTTTTGTCTGCTTTGAAATTTTTTTTTGACTGACTCCAGACCGTTTGGAACACCAGACTTTTATAGCTGCAAGAAGGTTTCTGTTGCTAGACGAATGCCACATGGGAAGGGGATCGGCCAGGTTCTATTGAGAGGGCACGTCTGGTAATAATACTACAGCCTTGGTGCATTTTAATGTGAAACCAATGTACAAGAGCCTCCTTCATGATATCTCCAGATTGTGGGAGGCATGTTTTAGCTGGGCGAGATGGAGTGTGTGTCAGTGAACTTGCAAGCTATGCCACTGGCAGCATATCTGCTGGTACAGCAACTCATGCCAGGTTCGAGTCATTTACTAAACAGACATACTCTTGGTCTTCCAGGTTGGGGTTAGAGCATGAGGTTGATGACCCCACCCCTGCATCAAAAAACTTGCCCTCATAAAATCCTGAAATTAGCATGGTTGAGGTGGTTAAGGCCTGAACTGGGCTGTAATACCAGAGAAGAATGAATGTGCATAAAGTTGAAAGAGTACATTTTGGTGCAGGATGAGGCCTTGCCTGAAGCAGGGAAGTCATAAACTATAATGAAATTAGATACTTCTGCATCATGTTTCATTTAATAAACAAATGTCAGTGTCTCACACTCTCAGGGTGTGTTCAATAAAATAATTCTCCTGTATGGTTCAGTTATTATTCTGCAATCATCCTGCATAGTGTAATGGCCCACCTTCCCGTATTTCTGCTGTGGATATTTGGCTAAATTTGGATGTTTATATTAGTATATACTTATGGAGCTGCTAGCAGTTTATTTGTTTTTGATAGATTAAGCTACACCTTACCTTCTTTGTGCAATTCACTTCCCATGGTTAGGCAGAGAGACAAAGAGGCAGATGGCAGGTTGCTTCAGGATACAAGGGTCCTAATGTTCCTGACACAAGTCATAAGTGTGTAAATTTTATGGAGTTTCCAAGATTTAGCACCATGGACTGGAATTGCTATTGATTACATAATCCAATGAGGCAGCCAATTTCTGGCCATTCTTACCTGTGAAAATTGCTCAGATTTCAGATTTGACATGTTGTTGAGTAATTTACCAAATTTAAGAGCAACGGCAGTTTGGCCAGGGAATTTTCTTGTTAATGGCAGACTGCTAAATTGGAAAATACTTGGTATTTTGTTTCAGGTTGCTGTTCAGCACATAATTTATATGATTAAAGGCAATGATGCTAGTATTGACCCCATTGTCAATGCAGCAGCCAACATGACAAGACACTTCCCAAAGAAAAATGTTTTTATGTAATATAGGATAGAGTGCTGTATTCCTGTACTTATCTGGCATGCCATATTGTATGTATAGCATTAGTTAGGCAAATAAAATGAAACAGTTGCTGTTCTTACGATTCAAGATAATAGCTCTGTGGGTAGCAACCCTTTGCGCTGTGCAGTTTTCTGCTGATTGAATAACATTATGGTTTACAAATATAAGATGGCCATTGAGTAAACTATCTGTGTAGGAATTTTGAGTTCCATTAGACTGTTGCTTTGGCCACAATGGAAAGGAACCTTAAACAAGGACAAGGGCAAGTTTTCTGTTGTAGTGAGTGTGGACTGATAGATTTAGATATGACTTGTTCCAGTTTTGTCTTCATGCTCAAACCTGTTACGATAGTTTACATAAAATGACAAATTGCAGTGAACTTACTTTAAATTATAAAATACCATAATCTACAAATAAAATTCTCTAAAACTGTCACTGAAACAAATGTCTGTAGGATGTCACTGGACCACACTAGAATAAGTGCTAGTGAGGAAGGCAGCCTGTGCCTGATATTGGCAGGTGCACAAGAGCCTGATAGCAGTAGCAACTGAAGTTAATTTTCACAGAACTGGACAAAGGTTTCACCTGACATCCTGTAATCATGAATCAGTGAGGGTCCCATTACCTGGAGCCTAACAGAACCAGTAGGCTAAGTGTGTAATCAAGTACTGCTGAAGCATAGGGCAGAGGCCAGTTCTTGGACAGGTGTGGCAGGCAGGTGGTGATGTGAAGTAGTTCTTGCCAGCACTGGCACTCATTTTGCAGTAATGAACTGCCAGCAGACAAAAAAATACAGGCTTCAGCAGGATTTTGCTGTCTTGAGGGATATAAAAATGTATAAAACTTTCACATTTAAAAATACAACTTATTACAATGCTGTGTATTAATTCTTTTTATGTGTACCTGAAGATACAAGAAGGATCAATGTATAACTTGTGCTCAGTCTGATTTCCTTATTTAATGTTGATATATTCAGTGGAACTGGGCTTTGGCTCCTGCTGGACCAGCCTCTAGGGCTGAATACTAATGAATGAATGAATATTCAGTGGGTGCTTTGTATTTCAGCATTATTTGCTGTGAATCACAACAGAAGGAATAGCAGCATACATCAGGCCAGCAATGTCAAAGACACACAATAAAACTCAATATAACACAGCCTTGCCATTTGTTGGGGTCATGTTCTTCATTTCCTGTAAGTAGTAAAACCACATTGCACGAAGGTAAGACATTATGGGGAAAATGGGGTTAGGGGAACCAAAGACACATGAAATATGATAGTGTACTAATCAATGATTCACTCATTCCATTGGCATGTGCAGAATGTGACGATTCCTTGCCATTCTCAGGAGCTTCTTCCATTCCTCTCTGTTATATACCCTTTTCCATCAACTAGTCTTCTATCCTCCCTCACTTCATCTTGTCATCTATTTCTTGGTTTACCTCTCAGCCTTGTTTCCAAATTCATATGTAATACTTTTTTGGGAATTCAATTTTCTTCCATTCTCTGTACATGCCCAAACCAATGTAATCTATTTAACCTTGTTGTCTCAGATATAGTGGGTTTTTTTAGCCATTGCATAAATTTCTTTATTGGTTAATATTCTCCAATTTTCTTTTTCATTCTCATATACTGGGCCTAAAATTCTTCTATACACTTTCCTTTCAAAAATGTTTATTTGCTGTCTATCTCTGTAGTATTAATCAATGATTAATAAACACAAAAGCATTTGTGTTGGTGTTTACTGGAATGATGTTGATATTTCTGACTGAGAGTTGCCATGTAGAGTGCATGTTGGAGGGGGATGCTAAAAGCTTAGGGTGTGGACACACCAAATCAGACAAGACAAGACAGATTCAGTGTGACTGATTGGAACCCTCAGAACAGATTTCAGTGGTGGCAACCCACCGCATCATTCATATTCAGACAAGTGCTGTGTCATGTTGACTAACATGTGTCACAGTTAATGGTCATTTAGGAGCTACAACAATGGTCAAGAGAGCAGATCCCTATGATCAGGAGGTTAGTTCCACAATGGGAAATGGAAAAATCATTCCTTTACAACATTAAAGACAAGACAAAAAAGCAGCAGGACATTAACTGAAAGGTGTAGGAAAACAGGAATGAGATAGGATGTAGAGGTATAAGAGGTAGTACTGATTGTGTTTTAATTTTATTATTTGATTACTGGTAACACAAAATAACTACAATACAAATTTACAGTGAACACTGCCGATCAACTTACATTAATATGAACATTTAACAATACATGTTTAATAAAATTTTCTACTAACCATACAACATGTATTTCTTTAAATACAGGTTTTGTGATGATAAAAGAGTTAACAGACTTCCAACTGTCCGAAAATTGTCCTAATTATAATGACTAATATTTAATAATTGATAACAAATAGTTATTACAGCAAGAATTTAAAGTAAAGTAATGAGTTTGGAATATTGCAAATGAACTTCATATAACCTCTAACAAAACATGCTGCTGCTACTGCTGTTACTACTACTACTATATTGAGTTCAGTTCTCTCAATGCTTGGGACTACCTACCGATTAACACTGCACTGTCATAGTGGTACACTTTGCCATTACATATGTATGCTGCTTATCAATCTTGCCTTGTCGAAACAATTACATTTAACTTTGTCTATCTGCCTGTTATCTGAGCTTCGCTAGTATATCTTAGTGTTTTATCATAAGCTATCTTATCATTCATCTTCAGCCATTTTTATTTAAAAGTTCTGTTTTTAATTTTCTAGTTTCTAAAGAGTCCAGCAGTATGTGTTTGGTGTCCTCTCCACCTAAAAATAATGGGCATTTCCATTTATTTCCTTGTTTCAAATTCCACACAGTGCTAATGAATGTAACAGACATTTTTGTTCCCCTATTCTGTATTATCATATCTATCATCTTATACTATCTTTGTTTTTTTCTTAAATTACACTCCTGTTGCTTCCTCCACAAAAATGCCAGCCCAATATTACAAAGTTCCTGTCTCGACTCTATGGTCCTACTGCCCACATTCATATTACTCTTCTGCCATTCACAATGTTTCTTTACTGTATCTTCTATATCTAGACACAATCTGATACCACTACCTCACTATCTGACCCATACACTTACATCTCCTCCTCCCTCAGCCAAGTTCCATTTCAGCAAATCCATTTACTGCATAACTCAGTATCCCGACTATTGTCCATGTCTTTTAATGCCTCATTCAAGACCCACACCTTTATTCTACACATGATCTTAGATTCACATACCATTTCATATATATTCTCCAATGCATGTGATAAGTGGGTCCCTGTCACTATGGCATGGCACGTCCTCAGGTTATGGATGAAGGAACAGCCTCCAATATGGAGGGTAGCTGCAAATATATTGAATAAGCAGTTGCGGGCCTAGTCCTCCAGCTTGGGGGTAAGGCAAGGTGCTAACAAATCCTGACCATAAAAACGTACCATGTTATGAATCATTCACAAACACTAGTTCAGAAACAGTTAGCTTTTCAAGAAGGACTCTGCTCCATGGAGTAAGTAAGCATGTATCTCTATACAAGCGGTTACTGACATACATTGGGTTGTAGCTACTAGAGCCTGATACCTTGTCTGCGCCTAATGTCTTCTGTTTATTCAAATGTCCTGTGCTTTCCAGAGTCACTCCTAGATAATTTAATTTACCTTCCACCTCTGCCATCTGACTTCATTTCCACCTCTCAGTTGTCTTTAATTTTCGTATTATTTTAAGTTTAAGTTACATCTACTAAATGAATTTTCTTTTGTAATCCACAACTTATAACAGATGCTACTGCCAGGTTATCTGCAACTAACAGTCATGAAACTCTTAGTCCACCTGTTACAGGGATGTATGTTCCTTCCATAATAATACAGTCTATATTATTGACAGAACTTGTTTAATGACAGCTGCTACCAACATTAAGACATTTACTGCTTTGAATACAAGTTACGGTAATAAAACAATGAATAAAGGAGTTACAACTTGGTGTAAAATTAATAAATTAATGTACTTCCCCTTGTCAGAGAATACCTCTACGGAAAACATGGGCAAATTTCAAACACTGAATAAATACAAGACAAAGGTTGGCTTGTGTGCTCCAAGTGCTAACCTCACTAGGAACCCACAAAGATATGTAATATGCAGACACCATGATACACAATAATTTGTCCTGCATTAAAAGTATATCTCTTAGCTCACTCGTTATTCTGAAGAGAATATTTGTGTACTGAGAAGCCATACAGATTACTCATATTATTAAGCATTTTTTTTTTTTGACAAAAGTACCTTGATGTGTCAACTGTCATATAATATGATCTTACACAGTGACTGTAAACAGGTGTACAAATTATGAGTGTCTGAACTGCTGTTTGTTTCATTCCACTGCGCTGATGATAAAGTTTTGTGATAACATTACATGTATCAGCTGTAATTCAGGTTAACCAAGGGGGGTATAGACCATATAATCAATACAAAACAAAAATTAAATTCACAGCTGTGTAACTTGCATCTATAACTAACTTCATGGTGTGATGGGAACTTACCCATAAGAAGAAACAACACCAATGCTAAATTGCAAGTCATGATGAAAAAAAATACAAAACTAATGGCTGTGATGGAACAATGGGCTCAAAAACCTGAGAAGACAAGACCTTAGAGTAGTGAACAACACCTACATTAGCTTCAGTGATGGAAAGAACAGCCTGCTACGCAGACAACGTAATTACAATCTGAAATTTAACCCCCTAAGAACTGGATCAAAGACTTAGCCTTGGAAAGAGAAACAGCTGTTAGCCCACTCCCTCATGAGGAGACAGCAATCAAATAACCAAGTGGCCCAGAATTTAAACAAGTTGCAGAACTGCCAGGCTGCAATCAAAAAAGCTCACAAAGGAAAAACAAAGGCATATGAGAAGGATCATGATAGGAAAAGTGAAGAACTTGTATCTGAATATAGTTCTAATGAATCACAGGATTCTAACAGTACAGACACTAGGCAAAGAATTTATTATGTATTCTGCATCCACAATGGCTAACCTGATGATGGCTCATAACAGCCAAAAAATGTAACTACTGGTCAACCGTATACCACTTTGACATGCATCCCCTTGTGTTTGGAGTCCAGACTGTTTGAAGCAATAAATATTACTGTCTACACAACTTAATTGCCCGTCCCAGTGGCTGCACGGTCTAAGGTGTGGGTCTGCAGCCGCTCTCCTACTGAGATTGTGGGTTCGAATCCCTCCAGGGCATGGATGCCTGTCAGTTGTGAGTATTGTGTGTTGTCAGGTAGAGGTCTCTGTGACCAGCTGATGACTCATCCAGAGGAGTCCTACTGACTGTGGTGCATTATTGTGTGTGATCTAGAGACTTCATGAATGAGGAGGTCCTTGCCCATTGGGGGGATGTCACACCAAAAACAAACAAACACAACTTAATTAATTTCACTTACTTAATGAAGTTTCATAGATAGCAATAATTATTACTTCAAACAAATTCAACTGCATACCAGTCTGTTACTAAAATGAGCTGTGCTAAAAAGGTACAGTATAACAGAACTTCACATGCATTTGAGATATCCATTGTACTATACTCCATGATAAACTTTATGTTATTAATTCTGAGCAATCAGTAATCTACAACAATCAACCAATGAAATGCACACAATTAGTCATTTATATATTCATAATTATATTCAAGCAGTGGAACTCCTACATTTTTGAACCTTATAGGTTCTTCATCTGGGAGTACATAAAATAGCTTTAGTTGTATGTTTTTATACACATTATACAAGATCAGACACAGAGATCAAGCTTCAGCTACCTAAAAATAATTAGATGTGTTTTATACAAAACTATTTGATGTACTCTCTGATGAACCTGTAAGGCGTAAAACATATAACAGTTCCACTATTTGAATATAATTATGAATGTGTAAATGACTAATTGTGTGCCTTTCGTTGGTTGATTGCTGTAGCATACTATGGCATGCCCTATAGCTATTATGCAATGCCCATAAATTCTACTTCTAAGAACAGTGACAATATGGAATAGCCCCACTGTACACAATCTTTTTGCCACCAAAGTGTACAAAATGTCACATAATTTCTGGCCTACATCAAGAGCACAAATGTCAGTCTTAATGCCACATTATGTGTCACATGACTGCGATCCTCAGTCCTTGGTTCTGTTGATCTTTCTGATAAAAGGGTGCAATTTCCTTTTCTCCCTCCTGTAATTATAAAGTTATGCAGATTGCAGGCAGTTTTAATGAACAGTTCAGCCTTCTCTGTGGGAACTTCTATAGCCTTCCGAAAAAGAGCATTTTTTCTGTTCAGAAATCCAAAAGAACATTTGACTACCTGTCATGCTCTGCACAATTCATAATTTAAAATCTTTTACCTGTACTGCAGTTCCCTGTGGGGATATGGTCTTCTTAAGCTCTCATAAAGAGGGAAAGCTTCACCAAACACAACTGGAAGTGGAGTCTCGGTGTCACAATTTGGTAATCTGAATACACCATCTGGAACATTTTGGCCTGGACAATCATTTAACAGAGCTTTTCCGAATTGTAGCTTTCACTTTCTATCCCACAGGCACCTACATCAGTACAGATAAATATATATTTAGCATATGCTGTTGCATGCAAAACAAGTAATGTATAAGATAATGACATTTTATACAGCAGTGTTTTCCATATATACTGTCAATGCAATTTGGAAAGTTTACTCTCTTCAAGTACCTTGTAGACCCTCTCAACCAACCACTTCCAGTAGCGACATCCACGTATGTTGGTTGTAAAGTGGACTACATTGCAGTACAGCTTTTCATATTCTGTTAGGAGGGTCTTGGGAATGCAATGATGAAACTTCAGGGATCATAAAATGCGGGGCATTGCTCGACTAGTTGAAGAACGGTTAGCTTCTCAGGAAGAACTCTACTCCATGGAGTTCGTTTCATATTTTATTCACTCTTGACTTCCTCACCGTGTAGTACGCTGCCAGACTCTGGAAGGACAATCCAGTTGTCAAAGGCTGAAAGAAAAGTCACTAAATATGAGATTAAGTAATCACAATTGTGTCTGAAAGACATCATCACCAAGTGCAAAGAAAATATTCATGCAATGTAGTAATTACTGTTGTTCATGTTACATACAAAACATTATTTCTGTCAAAACCTGAATTTCACAACAGGAAAGCCACTGTTTCCAGTTCCTTAGAATGAAGTGAAGGTTATGTCAATAACCATAACATACAGTACAAAATTTTAAGTACATATTTTTTAAGTTGTCATGGAACTACTCCCAATCCAGCAAAGTCAAGCTATGTCTGCTGTAATAATATGCAAAGCACTCCCTGAATACAAAATTAAACAATGCAACCAGACCAAATACTTAAAATGAAAAGCAGATCTTCTGGGACACACAATAAAAGTATTACACTGTAATTTAACAAGATTTGAAGCACTTTAAAGAATCCAGGCATAACAACCTCTTTTTTTGTGATTGAAGAACACTGTTTAATTTGACAAAATAATTTGTTGCAAAACTGGATTCTGTTAAAAGGAATGTAGTTTATTTTTGACATCTCAAACACAGTACTTTCAAACAGCTGGCTGCTATCCTGCTGTGTATTGTCAGCAACATCATTATTTTGATCCTGGTAATTTTAATGATAGGGTGTATGAAAATATTAAATTCTGAATTCTGTGGTCTCAGCTGTGCTTAGAAATTAATCTTATTGAAACCTGCAATATGCTGCAGTCTTGTCAACAGGGCAGGGGACACATGAGAAATGTACCAAGTACAAGCGTGTGGCCTACCAAAAAATTTCATTCTCATGACTTTTTGGATGCGTCCAAACAGATGTGTGCATAGGAACTTCCATTCTTTCGTCCATTAAGCAGTGTTACTGTCACAATTATGTGTTCTGCTGAATGTTTGTTACACAAAATTGACAATCATTACTGAAATGAACATAAGAAATGCAGCCACACTTTAAACATGTGTGACTTCTGGATGTTTACAAAAAACATTATTGCCTACACACTTCCCAGTAATCCTGACATGAAATGCTTTAATCAGCTGCATATTTGATATTATTCCTGACTTTAATTGGTTCCATACACGAACAAAGAAACGATTGGCAAAGTTAACAATCTTGTAGCAAACCGTGACCAACCTGACGCTTACCAAGATCGGGAGTTTTTTCATTCAAATTCCATCACAGAATCCGTCATTATAACAGGCTGCAAAGATTTAGGGCATTTATTCCAGTTTTTCTACGAAACGTACAAACCAATTCTGGCATTTCAGGCTGTAGATTTGCACGTATTGTGATGATTAAATAAACGGCAAAAAAACATCCTATAGGTCACTTGGATTAGATGTCTGCGACAAACGTGTCCGTCAGCCTAACAGCAAACGTACTGCACATGCATTTCATTAAAAAATAAGTTTAGTTGCCGAACGCAAAGCAATATCCACACCGCACAGTCGCGCATTCAGAGTTTGGCGCAATCTTTACCACATGTCGGTGTGTTGCAGTCACTTGTTTCTTTTCTCGTGTGTACTCGAGATATCGTGAGAGTATGTTGTTTTGAGGTGGTGGTTTCCGGTACATCTATTCAAATTTATGTACCGTAATTCGCAAACCTGTCTGCATATATTCCTTTGAATACAATATGAACAACAATTTTAAAATTAGCAAGCCAAGACCACGTTTAATAGTTCAAAGTAAGTTTTCTTTAGTCTTATTCTCTTAGTATTATGGCATCATGCAACCCTGACTTTGTATTTTCGTATGTACATTAATATCAGTTACACTTTAAAAAATAAGTTGCATGGTGTAAGTGTATATTTTGTACATGAAGACGAAATAAGGCTTTTATTACATGTTTTGAATAGGCCCCTATCAACGTACTGTTTCGGGAGGTGCTACTCGACAAAACACGTACGGTGCCCTACAAGACAATGCTAAACTGGATAACACCATACGGTACGAGTACGGTATTCTAGCGACTACAAATAACAGCAACTGCGTCATTGGAAACTCTGAAAGAAACATGCAGGAACTGTTTTTTCAATCACATTTTTTCACTCTAAGATGATTATACAACTACTCTCAAATGATCAATAAATTCCAGGCAGGAGCCATTAACCTGCTTCACTATTACACTCACTTCAGTCATGCAAATCTTGTGTTATGTCATATTTATATTTAATACAGAGCTCGTTAACTCGTGGTATGGCTGGAGTCGATTTAGGTTTTTATTTCTTGGAATTTTAAATGTTTGTTTGATTGATTGATTTCTTTATTTTCCCAAAATACCATATACAGGAATATATCCAATGGATGTAGGAATAGTCAGTAAATTGGCCCTATGGTACAGTGTAGCCATACACTTAAAATTAACAGTAAAAACACAAAATTTACAAATACAAGCGTAAATTATTACACAAACTATGTTTCAGTAATTACTGATAAGTATGTAGGACAGCTTGATATGCACCAGAAAAGTATCACTGTTTATCAAAAAACTCATGAAAATTATAAAATCAGTGTGTTTCCAAAAATTTTCTTAGGGCAATCTTAAACTTGCCGGGCTTACTGGAAATGTCTTTCAGTGCTCTGGGGAGACCATTAAAAACCTTTATACCCGAATAATAAACTCCTTTCTGGTACATAGCCAATGTTGCCTGTGGTAAATGTAAATCATTTCTATGTCTAGTATTACTATCATAAAATACACTGTTTTGAGAAAAATAATTCCTGTTGTTGACCACAAACAATAGTAAGGAAAATATATATTGTGATGCTAGTGGCAATATTTTCAGTTCCACAAACAATTTTCTA
>Ga0136643_10001406_pt1 | contig 29297 bp, 12 predicted proteins | sample TergutLab28metaG_FD_96883 | JGI IMG/M metagenome (GOLD analysis project Ga0136643, IMG submission 96883) | Labiotermes labralis P1 segment gut microbial communities from Petit-Saut dam, French Guiana - Lab288 P1 (version 3) (version 3) | ecosystem: Host-associated > Arthropoda: Insects >... | reverse complement strand
TTTATAGAGGCGCCGGGCAAAGTATTAAAAAAGGACTAGGAAAAAAAAAAAAAAAACCCTCTTAAAAGAATTATGCGGCAAAAAAAAAGCCCCCCCCCCCCCCCCAAGAAGTACATCTGAGAAAGTGGACTTGTCAAAAGATACAGTACAGCCAAAAATTGGCAGCCATCATAAAACAGGTTTGCAGTTATCCCGCTGTTTAACAAAGAATTTTGGGTTTATATTTCACACTACATAATGCACAAATATGCTTAACAGGCACAACTATACTGATAACTAATAAAGCAAAATGAATAAAGGCAAACAAATCTCTCTAATAAACATCAACTTACCCTATCAGACATATGGCTATCAATATCAATTGTTTCTGCTTGTTCCATCGCTCGCAGTGTTTCAAACTTAACTTTCACGTTTTCCTCATCTCTAACACTATCTGAAGTATCTATAAAAAAGACATATAATACAAAAAATCAAACAGATCCTGAACTGCAATGTATTACACATACAATATAATGTTAATATTATTCAATTGCACAATTTTCGCTGCAGAATTATGAAAAACAACCTCAAAAGGCGACAGGATGAAAAGAATTGTTCAGAAAAAGGAATGAAGGATGAACATGTTTTGGTTTACTTTACAACACTGTCAGCATCTCAGACTATATAGTGCTGATGGTAGAACTCATGAACAATAAACTGGAAAGAAAGGTCAAAGACAGGTGACATAACATACCTGCTTTTTCCTAGATGGCATGAGAAAGACTATAAAATTTCAGTCAGTGTAGCGGGTGTCAGAGTCGATATTCGAAATGGACACATCCTTAGTGCATGCCCACAGCACTACCACTGATCAGCAGAGCACAAATCATAATGCTGAGTTCCGGATAAACAGCGGAGAAGGGATATAAGCAAATGGATACTAAGTTTCATGTGGTTCGAACATTCAGTCATTTGAGACATTAACGCGACCATAAAGGATTATCAGAAAAACAAAGCTTTTCTTTGTAAATGCTGACATGGTCCTCAAAGGCTGAATATGTAAATGTCTTTGGCACTGATACAACTGGACTTGCTTATCACTCCCACAAGGAAACTAAACTTACCTGTTAAATCTCTGTTCCTGTCATGGGATGAGCACTCATTCATGTCCATGTCTTTGACTAGTGTGGCTGCCGGAGCGGGGGGCTGGGCCTCAGGGGGGATGTCGACATCCGTTGCATTGCTAGAACTGTGGCTTGTCCCTTCCATCACGATCTGTGGCTGTTGTGAAAGCCCCCCATTGGGCGCCATCACCCCCGCTGTCGGCACAGCCCCATTCCCCAACTGCCATGAAACACATAACACCAACACAAGCTTTGATAACCATCGGCCAAAAGTAAATCACATACTTTCTCTTTTGGTGGGAGCCAGTGGTAGGAGTAGGGTGAAGTTCACACCACTGGTACTGCAGCCTCAAATGTGGCTTCTGTACCACCTCATGACAGCAGACCAGTATGCAGCACAGGTGCAATGAAATTGACAGTGAGAAACTAAACTGTTCAGAAAGAAACCTACCCCAGTGTCACTTGTTTCACCACAATCCCACAGGACCTAACACGGGACTGTCTTTTCAGTGTGAAGCCAACAACTAACAGCCTGAAACATGCCATGTGGGGTGGTGGTGGGGGCTGTACATCTGTGTTGACATATACTTTAATTCATGACCTTCAGAAATAATGAGAGTAACACAACCACTATTAACTACAACTTTTCACTCTATCATCACACTGCATCTTCATGGAATTTTGAGGTTTTTACATTCTCGAAAAATTTTTTCGATATAACGTGTTTTTTGCCTAGCTGAAGGTCCCAGTACATGGCACAGCTATACTAGGGTGGGGGACTGTGGTGATGAGAAGCAGAACAGGTGCTACTGAGAAATACTTAGTGTCAGATGTAAAACAGTAAACCCAGTATTCACTTGATCTAGAAAATTCTAGGTTACTGAGATTCGTTTTTAGTTAAAAGCCATAAAATCTTATATCAGAAGAGAACAAGACACTGTACTGAATCTTGACCAATGCTTAGTTCATAGTCTTGTATTTCACTGTCCATTTCATTCGTTATCAATTCTTCTAGCCGGTGATGTTTGTATTACTTTACTCTGGGTTCCTTAAACGAAAAATGTCACAGAAAGGGAGAGGAAATTGTACATAGTGTAATATTTTGACAAGAATAAGAAGAGAATTTATGGCAATTACACAATGAAGGTAGAATCCTAGTCAACTAATCAACTTATCAGTCATTAATAATTTTACAATTTGATGTTACAGTGTCACTGTGAAAGGCAGTGATATTAAATAAACAATAAGGATCAGAATATGAGTTGGTTTTAATGGAAATTAATATATTTGCTACAAATATTATTTCCAACTTCTAAATAGATAATATATTGCAACACTTTCTGCTCTTCAACAAACATACACCACACTTGGTGTGAGCCAGGACATATCCACTATGCCCGATGAACTGATAATTAATTTTACCGAACTTACAATTCAGCACAAATACAATCTTAATACCAACAAATGTGCAGTAGTATTTTGATGTAGTTCTAATACAAGGTATCCTCCAACATGTTTTGGCCACTTATGTGTCTATCGTCTGTGAGGTATAAACAAGAAGAATACAGTTACAGTTCAAAAGTGTCAGAACCACTACACCATTGGAAATAAATTATACAATCAGAGTATGAATTCACAGTTAGAAGGTAATTATAAATTAGTTATGTCAACAGTACACATGAAAACATATTGTTTACATCACAACTAATTAGCTGGATGGTGATTTACCACATACACCTTCTGTGCACACCATTCATTAACCCTTTAAACACCAAATTAAATCTCATCTGCCATTTGTTGGCATATTAGGAGCTCACCATATTCTCCACATTAGCAGGATAAGGGTTAAACCATCATATACATTTTTTTAAAACTTATTTTAACAATCGCCTTTTGACTGAAAATTCACATTCTGATTACGTGATTATTTCCAATAGTGGAGTGGTTCTGACACTACTGTAATTGTTATTATATTCTTGTTTATACCTCACTGAAGATGGCCACAAAGTGGCTCGAACATGTCAGAGGATACCTCGTAATAAAAACATCAAAATACTATTGTGCATTAGTTGGTATTAGTACTGTATTCCTTTGATTAATGCATGAAATATGAACCAAATAAGTCTTAAAATTAGGCACTTTATTTATTCTTCATAAAATAATTTCTCAATTTATCGCATAACACTGTGTCATCTCATTTAATTAGCACACAAACTAATGCACATACATAAAATTTTTTACATTAAAACATTTAAAATTACTCCAACATGTTTCAATCCTAAGATCATCTTCAGGGAGCTACACTGTTCCTTGCTAAAAGTCACATTTTTGAAAACACTTACAGATTAATTTCCTTATATTAACATGGTGTTGTGGCAGCATGTCATATTGTGTAAGTCGTACGCTGCTGAGAATGTGCCTGACTAAGGGTGTGTGTAGTGCGTTATACATAACATAACACACGACACACACCCATAGTCAGGCACATTCTCAGCAGCGTACGACCTACACAATACGACAAGCTGCCACAACACCAAGTTAATATAAGGAAATTAATCCGAGTGTGTTCTTAAAAATGTGACTTTAGCAAGGAAGAGTGTAGCTCCCTGAAGATGATTTTATAAATGGAACATGTTGGAGTGTATCAATGTGCATTAGTTGGTGTGCTAATTAAATGACTCTGCAAAATGCACAGTGCAATGATAAAGACTGTGTCATCTCCTTTGGGTATGTTGGCATCAAATGAAAGATGGCATGAACATAGTCAACTGGCAGAAAGTGGCATACCAACCCTCCTGGCTGAAGAGCATCCATGAATAAGCAGGAATGCTAGCCACTGCACTAATTAACTGCCACCGTAAAAAAATATGGGCCTATCTGTGCAACTATGGAACATAAGAGATTTAAACAGGCTTGCAGTCTCGAAAATGAATACATCTGAGAGGCCAACATGATCTACAACCTATGACACTGAGTGACATACACAGAATGTACAAAATGCCTTGTTATTTTGACTAAAGTCTAGTGGATATGTTTTGACCTCCAGTCATAAGGCCACTTTGTTCACCACAATGTTGGTACTCATGAACTTTGACAGTGAAAAGAACTTTGGGCTTGTGTGACCCAGGCCTGATGGGATATACAACAGTTTGAAAGAAGGGGGAAGATTCAAGCTTCACCATCTCCAATGACAAGAGACCGTTCCATGACTCAGTATAGTAGATTTCCGTCACTTTAAACATTACAACTGCAAAGTGTCATGGAATAACACTGATGCTATTGGGGACCTTAATAATAGCATGATCAAAAAAAGAATGGAGAGTAACAATCAATAGGGCAGTTCCTTAACTCAGTGCACAACTACAACTACCCACATACTGCCTGCTTGTTCATTAACCACCCACTTGTGCTTAAATTCAGCACTATATGGAGGAGAGAGTGGTCAGCCTCACACACTGGGATTGGTCTGGAAATTCTGAAGACACAAATCTCTTTTCCATGCCAGGCTCAAAACCCCAGACTGTGCAGTCTGCAGCCTAGTCACCTGTGGCTAGGCTACCTCAGGTCTCGCAACAAAATAAACTCAGAATAAGTAAATTCCGAATGACAGATGTACTTCCAAATTGCAGCAGGCCTACACAGCTTCCAGAACTGAGTTTGTGATTCTGCAAACGTGTTTTATTTTTTGTTGGTATAATGTCACAGAAACCTGCACATTCATCACATGAATGTCTGACATATATGTCATACGAAGCAGCATTACATAGTGTCATCTGTAAATTTCCTGTATGAAGAGCAATTTTATTTTTTAAGGGAAATGTTTGATTTGAACTGTATGTAGGGGGTTTTTTTTTGACGAAAATGAACCACAATCAAACATAGCTGACAGTTTTCACTACAGGCCCTGAAATACCAAATATCACGATCTGCAAAGCAGAGATGGAGTATTACAAAAGCATTGCCAGGGAGATGCACAGCTTCCCATCATGCTTATCACTCTGTGAACTTTGTGTAAAGAACAGAGGCTCTGCTGTTTTCTTAAGTGTGTTATGAAACCTGTCCCACTGCCACTTTGTGCATCATAAAACTGGCATGGACTGAACACAGGTCTCCACGGTGAGAGGCTGGTATCTGTCATTTTGAGCCACAGGATGACCCAGTTCTGTTATTGGGGAGTTTTACACTAGTATAATTCCAAGGAAAAATTCTGACAAATTATGGCATCTACTGTCACTGTTTCAGCACACATTATAAGACTAAGAACTTATGTAAGAAGTAGTTTGGTTCCAGTTTGTAATGCTTCAGGCTTGAAATTATGAGGACAGAAGACTGTCCTGATTAAGGGGTTTTTTTTGCAGTCCCTCCAAACAAATAGTGGTCTAGAACCTCACCTTAGACTACAACTGCTTCTTTCAAAACAGGTCCTAATTTACTAGTCACTATACCGCTCCATTATTCAATGCTATATTGTGGGCTACTGACAGTACCACTAAACAAAATCAAGATCTGTATTCTGCATGATTTCAGGCTTGTGCCACAATCTAAATCAGATCTTCGCTCTTCTGGGATGGTTTGTGCCATACACTGGCAGTTACTTACCATCTTTTCACACAACCCATCAGTCTCACACTCTGATGGGCCGAGTAGTGTGACTTTTTGACCCTTGAAAATGGGACATATAGGTTGAACCGACACTTCAGTAAGAAACTACCATTCTGTGCCGCATGACATTCCAGAAGAGTGCTGATCTCAAGATCTCTATTAGTTACACAGTTTAATAACACATTTACACCTGGTTACGTTACACTTGTTAAACACAGCCTCAAAGTCCTGCATCACTGCCATGCTTCTTCGAATTAACACAAACATTACCTAAAGACTAAAATGCACGTATCTTGCATCTTTATATTGTTTTTGTGACAACCAACTAATGTACAAATATATATCACAATATTTTCTCTTGATACAATGTTTACTCCTACATGTTTGGACACCACTGTGTCATATTCAGGGAGTTACAAAAACTTGTACTTAGCTAAATTATGTAAGTTCTTAAAATTAAAACAGTTGAAAATTGCAATCCCATAAAATTGTTAGATTAAAATTATTTGGTCATTGCTGAGTGATGCAATATAATCTGTGTGATGTTACTATATCTTACGAAAGCAGTGTGTTTATGTGGCTGCATATACATTCCCTTGTTACTGTAGGAGTGAGTGAACATTATATAAAGAGAAAATAGTGTGATATATATTTGTGCATTAGTTGGTTTTAATGAAAACATTACCTATGACCTCACAGAAAAAATTTATTGTCTACATGAAAACTTTATACGCCTAGATCCGATGGTTTATTAGTCAATGTCATTAAGCTGCAAGCTAAATATGTAACTTCATGTGGATGCTACAATATTTTATATTCTTTAAGTGCGCAAATTTTGAACACTTATTAGCACACATTTCATTTACTCCAAAATCATGAGTTCTCATAGCCACCATATTAGCACTTCTGATGGCAGAAGATTAACTTTCATTTTCTGGGAACTTGGAATTTAGATCTTACATATGGGAGGTTGCTGGATTTTACTTACAGTGTGATGTTATGAATGGGGTGGCAATGTTTCGCCAGCTTTGTATATGCATGTGCTGGCACAGGAATGTAAAGCCATAACATGACACAAGTTAGTCCAGCACAGTTAGATGCCAGAAGTTCAGTTCTTGGTACCCTTGGCAATTTCTTTTCACCACCTGTTTAGAATGAAGTAGGGCCGGTACAGTCCGGCAATTAAGCAAATTTTCCTATGCAGATTGCATGGGAGTGTAACATGTCAAATGCATCATGACTGGTAATGCCTACATTTGGTGCTCAGGTCTAAGAAGGCATGGAAATTTCAATTCAGCCATCCCCCCCCCCCCAATACACCTACTCTGTACCAAGGTGAAGGAAGGCAAAGGGCTATCTCAGTATGAACCTCCTGATAGTGGATCAATTTCTTTGTAAGTTCTTTATTGCATACCGGTGATAAACCAGAATATCAGTGTACCTTAAGGCCTGTTGCGCATATTCTGATAGAAAAACACAGCAGTTATTTCTTAAATCTTCCAAAGGTGGTAGGTGAACCTAGCCTTGAAACACATGCAACTTAGATGCAAACTACGAAAGGATAACCGTTTATTTTGCATGTGTCTGCCTGTCAATCTGGCAAGGTGGCAGCTGCAACAAACTTGCATATCAATCACATCCTGTAATCATTTAACGAAGCAGAAAAACTTTATTCAAACCTAATGTATGTTCACTCCATTTATAACTTTATTTCACTCTTTACAAATAAATCTGCCTTGGAGATCTGTTGCTGCACTTAGAGCTTCAACGTAGCATGTCACAAACTGTTTAATCCACAACAAATTCATTAGTTGTGACATAAAACTGTGGTAACACTACATTTTATGACTCTATGACTGTAAACCAGAATGCAGAACTGCATGTGGTTTCAGGAGTTGGAAGTTCAACAGACTTCATAACGCACTGTCTGTGTCATACGTTTTCCCGTAAGCCACTTTTTTACCTGCAGAGGCTACACACATAATGGCAGCAAGGCACCACTTGAACAAACAGTTCATGTCATGTGTCTTGATATACTTCCTAAGATGTTCAAATTGTTTTTAACTGAAAGGTCAGAATGTTGACCTCCTGCAGAGTACTTGAAACTAAAGTACCAACGAATAGTGGGCTACACTTTTTCCTGATCATTTGTCCACACGTGAGAAGTTGCCTGTTGGATCTCCGGTGTTCATTTCAGTAATTAACACAGGCAACCCATATACCATCCTCAAAAATAATTCACATTTAATACAGACAACTGTAGTGCCTGCAGCCAAGCAGCTACCAAGCAGAATCAGTCAAGGGTTTAGGGTAACACATAAGGTTAAAAACTGCGTGCCAACCACGGAATATTCTAAGGTATTTCCCCATATTCATTTGAAAGAGTAAGTAAGCGACCAAGGTATGTCCTAATCAAGATATTTACATGTAGATACAATAAAAAAATAATGAATTTCAGTTCTTACTGCAATTTAAATACTATTGCAGGAAAAGGAAGGGGTGGTAATCGAGATGCCTTGAAGGGAGATGGATGCAACAGATGTATCACACACACTGGGGAAATGACAGAGATATATAATATTCCGTATCAATCAACTACCATAAGAAATGTACTTTCTGTAACATTGTTGCATTAGTCACCTTGATGGCTATTATTTTAACACAATCTGAACTGATTACAGTAGAGAAAATCTTGTTGATCTCAATCACAGGTTGCAGGACAGTCAAGAATTGTTCTTGGTTAGAATGGCTTTAGGGGACCGAAATGTATCCTAAATGTTTACTTCCAAAATTTACAGGTAAAAAGACTGTACTAACTAATTAACTATATGGAGCAGAGTCCCTCCTGTGAAGCTAAACTGTACTACCAATAAAAAGAAAACTATATGATAACCTACAGTTACCTGTACATTATGAGGAGGGGAAAGGATGACATGGAATATATATTTCATATTCCTTCAGAATTCCATAAATATACAAGATGTACCTTCTCAAAGCATGTCACTGCTGACATGCTACAAACGAACACACCTGACTTGGGACTTTACATATTAGTGATTATATTATGGAGCTGTAGCAGCTGAGTCCTTAAGTAGGGACTGGGCTACGGGGAGAACAACAGGTTTGCATCCCCAGCAGGGAAACAGATTGCTCCTCTTCATTACTGTGTCCATACCATGCTCAACCACCCATCCCAAGTGAACTTTTTCTCATGCGGGTACAGTAGCTACAGCATTCAGCTGACAATTCACCTCCAACTAGTATGAGGATTAAATTTATAGTGTAGTGCAGAATTAGCCACATGTGCAACTTTGCAATTACCTGTCATAACTAACATAATTATGCAACATAATCATAACAGAATATATGCCTATCCATGCTGGTTACTTCAGTAGCTGGTCATGATCTTCAAAATAACAAACTGTATTCATCAGTATTGGCCACAAATGTCCATCTGGCAACACATAACTTAACTGCTACTGAGTTGCATTAAAGAAAGTGACTAATAGTGTCTTATGTTGCAGCACTGTCTTTTTGTTGTGACAGATTCTTACAATACAGTGCTAATACCTTGCAAGAATGAATATTTCCAATAAAACATTAACAGTCCTCCCCTCTCCTTCTGGATAAAAGAAAAGTGATGAGTGAGATGATTTATCTTTGAGAAATAACTTTATAATGAGGCATTTAAGCCACTTTGGTGTACATACAGAAAGCAATTTCAGAAGATGTGCCTTATTGATGCTCTGATGATCCAACGCCAATTAAAGCTGACTTATTACTTTAAAGGCATTTCTTTCAAAAGTAGATATGGATTGAAGTTTTATGTTTAAGTACATTTTCACAAGATCGGACTCATCGTTAATCTGCGTTGGGAAATATGTCCACTGCTGCTGATACTTCAGAACAGCTATACATTTGGGGGAGAGACAATATGGATAGAGGTTAGTGTAAATTTTACCAGGATCTAACGAAGAAAAGGTTAATATTTGTCAGTGCATGTGAACGTTATCCTTCATGTGAGATCCAAGGTTCTTGTGACGAGTACTCACTTAATGTGTGTCATCCTGTTGTGTTTTATATAAAAAATGTTACTAATAAAATACCATCAACAGTTGGTTCAGTGATCCAGATTAAGGTCTTGGGATGCTAAGCTGTGCAGTTCGGTACTTGTTTTGGGCAACCAGCAAATTCAGAGCACATGAGTGTTCTACCCTGAAGAATGAGGCAGGAAGTTCCTCAAAAATGTTATGTTTTACATAAAAAAATGTTACTAATAAAATACCATCAACAGTTGGTTCAGTGATCCAGATTAAGGTCTTGGGATGTTAAGCTGTGCAGTTTGGTAGCCATGCACCAATGTTTTGGGCAACCTGCAATTTCAGGGCACATGAGTGTTCTACCCTGAAGACTGGGGCAGGAAGTTCCTAAAAAATGTTGGTACCTATCTGACTACACAATTTCACATTTTAGAGCACTGTAGTAAGAGTAACCACGCACTAAACTAGCCTCTCAACATTTGTGATTAACCGGGACTGATAAAACCATCACAAACACCAGAAACCGTCTTCAATGAAAAACACCTATTTGGTTCCAAAAGCTTAATACCAGTCAGAAAAATATAACTTAACCTCAAAAAAAGCACGAACATTTATTTTCAATACAATACAATTTTGGAATCATAAAACCCATTAAATGACTGAAGGAGTGATTCATTCCATTAAGGACAAATATAATGAACCTCACCTAAAGACACAGCTTTACTGTGCTGAAAGGTAATCCACACTACAGGAGAGAAGGGAAATCTGACTTGCCAGCCACATGGTGTCATCCTCATTTGTCAGAACCAGTCTTGAAAGTTGAAACAATGGTATCGAAATGGGTGATCATGAAAGCAGAAATCCCACACTTACGTTCACAAACTCGGGATTCTACTGTGGCGTATTTTGAAACAATCTGCATCTAGGACTAAGAACCTGACAAAGTGAAAAACTACCATGCCGTGAGTCCTTTACAATGGCTCTTTCCTGGGGCAAGGGTTGGCGGCCACCCACTCATTCTAGCACCGAGGTTGCAAATGTGTATAGCTGGGTACAACTATAACTCTACCTCTTCTCTGTGCCTACACTAGCATATTATGGGGTGACCTTTACCTTTACTTCACCATTCAGTCATTCTGTCATACACAAGTGACACAAAAACTGAGCTAAAATTACAGAATATAGTTTTCTGTCACACCACTCTAATTCAGTAAATCAGTACCTTTCTCTTACATTTAGAATTATTAAGGGGGTTATGGATTCTGGTGTTTCATAACAGAATCCATCTGCGGCCATGACTATCACATAAAAATGTTAACTTTTTATACGCAGACACACGTTCTACATAACAAAGTAATGAAATAAGTGGCATGGCCACTTATGGACCACAAAAGGTAAAGTGATCCCATTACAGGCCCGGTGTGGCCAAGAGGGTGGGTAGAGGTATAGCTCTACTCTTCCATGACCATGGCACTAGAAGAGGGTGAGTGGTCAGCAGCACGCCCCGGCCGTGCTTTACCCCCGGGAAAGACCCGTTACCCATTTTACAGGAGGGTAATGAATCACAATAATACCAAAAGAAAAATGTCAAAGGAATCCACTTAATGGTGACCATAACTTGAACCTCTTCAGCATGCATTCACGTGTCTACAACCACATTCCCTTCAAAATTTGTTGTCTCATATGAGCTTACTAAACCCTACAAAAAGGAAACTGAATTAAACTGAGCACACCTGATCCAAAATATGGATTTGCTGGAGAAATAAACAAACAGAACATGACGTTCCCTAACCAGTGAGTATGATTATTATCATCATCTCCTGGGATGTGACCCCCAGTAGCTAAGCATTAGATAAGTAGGCCGACAAGAGTTTTATAGTGAACTGGTGCTACCATTTTCAGGCTGCTCTGAAGACCAACAGCACATGCATACCAAATTACTGGGTATCATGTCCACAACAACCTTAATCTTAATATAAAAGTACGTCATACAAGAAGAAAACACACCTGTTTCTCCATTGACAATACAACTATAATGTCTGTTGTTATATTTCTATATCATATCAGTCTGCTGCTAGCAAAAAAGGCAGAACGGTCAATGTCTCACATAAGTGACAATCAAAAATAACATCCATTGCAGTTTCATAATCAGACCCTTAAATAGCTACATTTCCTTGGTGATAACAAAACTGTTTCACGTTAATGTACTTCAAGCTTCATGTTATGTCCCTACATAAAGATACACAAATTACTCATGCATTTTCAACATTCTAAATGATGGCAATACAATACAGGTAACAAAGGTTCATGCAATACCTTCTATTAAAAAGTCTAACACTGCCAGTTAAATAAGCACTTCCATAAACATGCTACATTCAACTGACAAAGCAATATTTTAGGGCCACAAATCATTTCTGAAAGGAGGATACGAGTCATGATTACCACATTTATGTTCCATGACCAACTGCACATTTTTAAACCTGATATCAAAACAATCTGACAATGATTTAAAACACCATCCGGGTTTATGCGAGTTATGATGAATTTACTTACAATATGAAATACCAGACTCAACAATGCCTTGTTTAGCATTCTTACTTTCAGAAATGAGCAATGAAAATTAGGAAGTAATACAGGATTTACGGTATCTACTGCTAAACGATCTATTACAGGACTATTAAAAGCAATAAATGGACTATATGTTTCGGTGTTAAAAACTCCGTATCAAACTTTTCACCATCATGCAAAGTACTTTATAAATGCCAAAGCCTGTTACCAACGTACAAACGACTCTACAGAAGTCGAAAACCACAACAGCCTACGTAACTGCTATACCGGCTAATTAACAGGTAATTAACACAACACCATCTACTCATATATCCCACCATTATCGGAGTGACGAAAAACATATCGGGTATATTGTTCCACATTTTTTGTGACATGACGTTTCACTCAATTTTGACACTTAAGGTAATTACTTTCGTTTATTGAGCACTTCATATGAAATCCAGCCCAATTATAATGGTCCCTCTGCGATGTGTCCGCTCTCGTGGAGCCGCTAAAGGGCTGGGCAAGGACCCGTACGTTCACATCGGATTCATCTTCCCAATCGCATCCAAATTCAGTTCGAAAAAATGATGCCGAAACTATCAGTTCTGCCTACAAAAACAAAAGTTTCAATAGAATGTGATGCCAACTTCAAATTTCGTTTGAAATCTGCCCCCGAGACCTACAATTAACGCCAGTACTTTGGCCGATGACTAATTCTTTGTCGCAGTCAGTATTTCACTTCATACCACTTACAACCCAAATACTTTTGCGCCATTTTGGAATTGATGTCATATAATGGCAGTCACAGATACAACCACCAGAGGGAACGACTGATAGTTACGTTGTGTGCTGCCCTCTGCCGCCCTGTACTTGAACATTTTTATTGACGTGATTTCAAAGACGAATAACGACCTTAAGGGTTCTTGTCCGCTTAACAAACCCGGCCATTGTTTACGCACTAGACATTGGAGAAAACACACCTTGGATATAAAAGTATGGTTTATTCTTACACAAACGACAATGCAGAAATACAGGAGCTTACGGCCCACACGACCGGGCAAAACGAGAAGTCAAAAATGGTGATGGAAGGAAAATTTGTAATTCCATATTCGTATCCTCTTAATGTATAACCCTGGCATTCTCTCAGTAGAGGCATCAGATAGGCGTATTTGGGAGCAAATTCCGGTTGGGAGGCATGTAGAAACAAAATATGCCTACCACAACTTGTACACTAATTGTGTATTAAATACTGACAAATGCACTCATATATTGTTAAAACACCACTTTATATCACTCCAAAATGTTTAAGGCCCTAAAAGGACCATCCTCAGGCAGTAAAATTGATATATTCCAGCAGCATGGTCCACAAAATTAGTCACCAGATGTAAAACTCTTCGCTTTCCTGTTTGCTATCAAAAAATACGATTAAGATATAAAGCATTATAATTTTGCCTGTCGTTTTGTACGGGTGTGAAACCACTGCCACCAGGTTTAACTACTGCCACCGGGTGACAACCCAATTGCAGTTAATAATTATTATTATTATAAACTTGGTCACTCACATCAAGGGAGGAAAGCAGGCTGAGGTAACGGCAGTGTGGAGAAAACTACATAATGAGGAGCTTAATGACCTGTACTCCTCACCTAATATTGTTAGGGTGATCAAATCGAGAATACTGAGATGGGCGGGGCATGTAGCACGTATGGGGAAGAGGAGAGGTGCATACAGGGATTTGGTGGGGAAACCTGAGGGAAAGAGACCACTTGGAAGACTCAGGCATACAAGGGGGGATAATATTAAGAAGGATCTTCAGGAAGTGGGATGCGGGAGCATGGACTGGATCGATCCGGCTCAGGATAGGGGCAGGTGGGGGCAACTTGTGAATGCGGTAATGAACATTCATGTTCCATAAAATGTGGGGACTTTCTTGGCTGGCTGAGAGACTGTTAGCTTATCAAGAACAATTGCTCTATGGAGTGAGTATGCAAGCAAGTAAGGTTATAGTTATAATAATTAGAATGTTAAAAAAAAAGTTAACCTCCAAACATCTGAATGTGTTGTGTATATACTTCCTTCACAGAAATGGAGCGATGTGCAGAAATAAAATATTTCGGTTGCCAAAATGCAGAAACTAAACATCAGCCAAAACATATGAAACAATTAACATACTATTCTGACAATCAGCTTAAGGTAGGATGAAAGTTTAAAATACATTCCAACTTAGTACACAGCATCTAGTATGTTCACAACAGCAATATGACTCAAGTATCATCATACCTTAAACAACTTTACAAATATTTAAAAATTTTTTACATTCTAATGATTATCACTATAACCTTACTTGCAGATATGCTTTGACATCCAGAGTTTTACATCTGGTAACTCATTTTGCTGACCTTGCTGCTGGAATGCATCAATTACATTCCCTGAGGACGGCCTTTTGAGGTTACAGAGTCTTGTGGTTTCATTCTTTTATCATTTATTGTCCAATAAATTGTAGCGTGCTCTTTGGAGACAGGCTCTCTGTCTGTCACTGGATGGTAAAAACAGTAGTTCACAAATGCAATTTTTAATACCGCAACTAAACCTGTTCATTTCCAACATATACCCACGAAATTAGGAGTGTGCTTAAAGACGTGAGTATAATTTGTCAGATATTTTTCATCACAGTCAACGATTGTACCTGTATTGTATGAAGTACATCTAGATGCTACATAAAAATCCTGTTTCTATCTCACAGAAAACACAATCTCCAATGCAAAGACCAACTGGTTAATGCTGTTTATTTTGAGAATCATGAGAAATGCATAAATATACTCTGTGGCCACAATCCAGGATTGTTTCCTGTTACACCAGGTGAAACAAAACATTGTTACCCTCTTTTTTAAAAAGTTAATCAAGATCTCAGTGCACAAGAACACAGAAATGCACAACAAACACTAATTTTCATCAAACATTAAACACATTGAACCTGTAGCTTCATTATCAAATATGCCACACTGAAATCCATGTAACTTAAGGTAAATGGGATGGTATAGTAATGTCCCTGTTCATGCTAAAGGGGCATACAGGTAGGAGTGGCGGTACAGCTCTATTCGTTGTTCACCTGGGCATGGGCACTAGATAGACAATGAGTGGTCAACTGCAGGCCCTGGCTGCTACACCCTGGGGGAAAGGACACCTGGTACCCATGGACTAGGGACCTAGTTGGGTCCCAGAGCCAGCCTGGATGTTCTACAGAGGGGAAAAAATCTCTTGCATTTGCCGGGAATTGCACCTCAGATGTCCAGCCCATAGCCCAATCACTATACCAACTATGTTATTCCACCTCCCACATTATTTGAAGTTCCTATAAATCCTTCACTTAACTTAGCAAATATCTAAAGGTGCAATAAAAATGGAGGAAACTCTAGAGATGTCTTAACTTTATTGCAAAAAAGGGAACTGTTACATACATCATGTGACCGAAGTTTTGTGAACAGAATAGTTTTCCACCATTTGCTGCATGTCCTACATATCTCACCCTGTATTTAATCACCCGAAAATTTGGAAAACACTCTCACATCCTACTGTCAGCAACAATGATCTGATTACCTTAGCAATACATCGTGGAGTGTACAAATTGCTATGTCCTTGCATATGAAGCTTTCCTCATTCTTTTTTATTTCCTCTCATTTAGGTCCAAATATTTTTATAAAACAAAAACTAAAATTGCAGATGGCAGGTCACACAATTCATTACTTGTGTCACCATCAAATTTTAAAAACACTTTGAAATTTGAACACAGCAGAAAAAAATCCACTAGTCAGAACAACAACAGGCATATAAAATGCTGATGGGGAAGAGAAGTTCATTAATAACTACATTCCTAATTCCCGTACATAATTTACTAAAATATTTAGCTTCAAGCTGGATACTTTTGCCAATACGTTTGTGAAAACTGGGGAGAGAAAAGAAAAAACCAACCATACCTGATGTTTATGTTTTATTGTGACCTGCTGCATGCATAATGCACTGGGTCTATAAATATTTCATTTCCTTATCCACCTAACTGATCCTTCAAATCTGTGTACAAATGCATATTATTTCTTAGATGGTCGTACTCACAAAGCTAATGTCACTTCTCTCCATATTCCAGTGGCAATTTTGATACTCTTCAGTCTGTGCAACATATTATACTTCTTCTTATTATTAATAAAACAACTACTTGCACATACAAAGCATGTAAGATACATTCATAACATTCCCTCCTACAAGTTTCAGCAGGTGACAGCCATCATCAGGGACTAAGACCTAAATCTTACACAGTTTAATATCTGCTGAAGGCATTGTTTATAACACCATTACAGTCACTGATTACTGTAGAGTAAAATGTATTAAAAAGTATGTCTGATTCAACATTTGTGACATTTATGATGTATTTATGTGGATAAGCACTTTATATATCCTACTACGTATTCGACTCTTCTTCTTCATAAATCAGGACTTTTATAACATTGGCATACTACATGTTTAGGGATCTGAAAAACTTGTAACAATGTTATGTTTTTGATAAATTTTATTTTACAATATGCAACTACTGTGTTATTTCATTTTAACTATGTGTTGATGGTGGCTGACTGCCGAAACATGTAAGAGGGAATATCATATGTATGTATCTTACATGATTTGTATGTGCAAGTACTTGGTTTTTTAATAATAGGAAGGGGCCTACATCTTTAAGTGGGGGGCAAGGGGAGGGGAGGTGGGGATAGAAAATGATCAGTGTCAACAGAATAAACAAAATAAGAGTTTGTGAAGAAATACATAGTTACTGAGTGAATTAATAGACAGACCACATAAAAAAGGTAAACTAGCTTACCAATATAGACAACTAGAAACTCCAAAAGTTTCTCTGGCTCAAACCAGAGGGTGGGGGAAGATACCAAACAAAAGTCCTTTCTTGGAAGTATTTTGTACCAAATATTACAGCAACATGGGGAAGAGGAGGAAAATTTTACCATTGTATGGTTCAATATCTTAAACTAAATAATATGTAACAAGTAAAAACCACTTTTATTTCAGGCATCCAGTCATACTTCACATGTAACAAGCAACTATAGTCTAGGACTGATAACTTGAGACCTGCAGGGTGAGTGCACAAAGAGGGGGGGAAATGAAGCTAGTAAATGTTTGAATGCACAGAAAGTAAATGAAAATCACCAGTCCAAAAGACTGACAGTAATGAATAGATGTTAAAATTATTTTGCACAGGTAGTAGTCGCTGGCCATCGCTGAAATCCCAACCCATGTTATCTGTATTCCTTACTTTTCCAAGATATGAATAGATGTTAAATTATTTTGCACAGGTAGTAGTCACTGACCAATGCTGAAATCCCAACCCATGTTATCTGTATTCCTTACTTTTCCAAGACATGAATAGATGTTAAATTATTTTGCACAGGTAGTAGTCACTGACCAATGCTGAAATCCCAACCCATGTTAACTGTATTCCTTACTTTTACAAGACATGAATAGATGTTAAATTATTTTGCACAGGTAGTAGTCGCTGGCCATCGCTGAAATCACAACCCATGTTATCTGTATTCCTTACTTTTACAAGATTTGAGTTATCAGTCTTTTACAGGAAGTAGTAAGACTAGGTGCTGGAAATTAAAGTGGTACTTAAAATGTAATATGTAATTAACGTGGACTTAACGTTTACCCTACTGGGGTGGACATTTACATTTTAGCGCATGGTTTATAAAAAAATGTATAATGTGAAACAGATGAAGATAAAATTATGAAATAAATGGCATTTTGTGGAAAAATAAGGCAGAGACTATGCAGCATGTTCTAAGAAGGTTGCAAATTTCCTTGCTGCCTAAACATATAAAATGAATTTCTAGGGGTGCTTTTTAAGCGTGTTTATAATTTTAAATGCTGGTTTTTAAAAGGTTAATATGTAAACTATACAGTTACATGAATGGCTGCCCTAAATTAAAGTGGTACTTAACACAGAACAAGCCACTATGATCTTTCTAATGCACCACAACATGCAAGACAGTAATTCAAGTCAATTCAGGTACTCACCTGATGCTGCGGCACTTTACTTTCCAATACTACAACTGGAACTTCAGGATTGTCATCTTCAGTTGATGTGGCCACAGTGACACATTCAGGAACATGGCTTTCACCAGTACGGGCAGAAATTTCTGCTACCCCAAGGTCGAGAACAGATGCTCCATTGGGAGTACCAACACTTGTTAGGGGCTGTGGTTGTAATTGCTGTTGCTGAAGGTGATGGTTGTGATCACATTCTTTGAAGATGGCTCTTCGCACCATGTCTGGCCCGCGCTGACGTTTGCTACCAGATAATCGGCGCAGCTTTGTGAATGAACGTCGTGACAGGATAGGAAGGGGTGTTACTTCAGCAGCTCCACAACCACTGTTGCCTTCCCTTCCTTCAGGCACTTCACACAAACCTTTGATCTTCAGCTGGTCGGCAGTTTTCAGCAGGGACTGCAGTAAGAAGGTGTTCATGTCACTGAATTTGAATTGATGTCAGTTTCCTAACACCACAGCACTGTATTACACTATACTAACACAACTAGTCACCATATTATAAATATGGCACAGTCCTGGTAAGACAATTTGCATATATTTGTTGCAAGCAGCACACTACACCATAGGGCAAGCACATGTTAAACAAAGGTCTAAATTATATTACAAATTTAGGAATAAATCATTTAAGAATAAATTAGTCATTATTGTTAAATTTAAGTCTTGAAGCTTTCGTGGTGACAGAATTCAATGAAAATTTCTCGAACAGACAGCCGCGTCTAGATGTAAAGGTTTTCCGAAGTTTTGGGAACTAACTGATGTCATTAGTTTTGGTGCTACCATACCACCAGCACACCCTGAAGATGAAGAAGGAGCTGGCTGCTGAAACGTAGGAAAACCTTCACATCTTGATGTGGCTGTCTGCTCGAGAAAATTTCAATGAATTGTTAAATTTGTCAGTCTTGCCTACCAATCAGCAGAGCTGCAAAATATCTTTAATAATTATGTTTGTACAAAACAAACTGCAAGATTAGCTGTTAGATATAAGGTGTACTACTGGAGCCCTGTACTAATGGCATTATTCAACATACACAAACAGTCTCACTCCACATAAACAGCTTTACAAAAACTACCATTTGGTGTTAATTGATTGCAACAAGCACAAAACTACATGATAACAAGCAGTAGCTGGGATAACAAAGGTAACATGTAATTTCTGATAGCAGTAAGTTTTCTGTTGCCAATATGGATGTTGACCTCTGTGTTTGTAGAAATAAGTCCCATGGACTCATATGAGCAAGGTAATAGCTTGAAAACAGCACAATGATTATTACATACCTGCAATTCAGCCTGAGACACATCAATTTCTCCACGATAGACAAACTCTATAATGAACTTCAAATCACTAAAGCATACATCCTGCGGCATAATTATTGTTGGATGTTTACATGGATTTTCCAAGAGCAGCTTCTGAAAGTATGATGAGCACGCAGACAATACAACCTACAAAGACAGAAAAACAGAAACATTATTTAATTTTTTCATACTGAGAAACTACAACAAGTGAGGCCACGGAAGCAAGTCCTGTGGATGGTTAGGATGACGGAATTTGATGTTTCCCACATTGTGCCTGCAACTGTAATCCTCTTCAACTTCCACCCTTATTTTATGGAAACCAAAGGTTCATTACTGCATTCACAAGAGCATGTCACCTTTCCCAATCTTGAGCCAGATCAATCCAGTCCATGTTCCCCATCCCCTTCTTGAAAATCCATTTTAATATTATCCTCCCATCTATGCCCAGGTCTTTAAAGCACTCTCTTTCTCTCATGTTCCCCCACCACTATGTATGCTCTTCTCCTCTCCCCCTAACACACTACATGCCTCACCCATCTCATTCTTCTGAATTTGATCATTGGAATAATACTTGGTGAGGAGCACAGATCATAAACCTCATCATATTGTCTTCTCCACTCTCCTGTTACCATGTCCCTCTTAGGCCTAAATAACCATCTTCCTCAGTGCCCTATTCTCAAACACCATCAGCCTATATTCCTCCCTCAATGTGAGACCAACTTTCACTCCCATACAAAACAACAGGCAAATTATGGTTCTGTATATTTTAATCTTTATATTTTCGGATTGTAGTAGGAGTAGAAAAGCAAGCAAGCAAGTGGTTCCATTATGGTCCCTAATGACACGTATAATTATATAGATCCATTGTATCTCCTCATTATTTTAATAAGAGGTTAAGGTATTATGCCAAGTCTGGTATTGGCAACCAGGTTTATTAGGCCATTCACCCTCATGTGTTCTAGATCCTTGGGTAGTAAGAATATACAACCCAAGGTTTTGTATCTTGAGCATTCCAGTGAAAGATAAAAGCAATCAATACATATGCTATCTTCCTGTTTGGTCCCCACAGTTGGCAATCCTGCCTCTGTGTTGAGTCCAAGTTTAAATATATGGATTCTACGGTTTGTGTGGCCTCTTAACAGCCCCTCAGCCACTTTAAGCTTCCATCTACTCATTTCTCGAAGCTCCTTTGTTCTACTTGACAGAAGTTCACTCATTAGGGCTCTGGACTGGTGACAACCTTTACAGGTTTTCCACCCATTCAGGTGCTTGTCTCAAATTACTCCTGATGGCTTCTTTACCCACAACAAAGGTGATGCTAACAGTCTGAACAGAAGGGACCCCATTAGTCCCTTTCTTGGCCAAATTAGAAGCTTCTTCACCTCCCAGTATTCCATGATGCCCAGGTATCTGTACTAAAGTGACTTTATTTAGATCCATACAGTTTTTCTACCGTGTGCATATTCTCCCATACCAGATCCGATTAGGTGGTGGACTTTGCAAGTGCTGCTATTGCTGCCCTGCTGGAGAGCAGATATGTATTCTCCTTCTTGTTATGCTCAACAAGAGGAGTTCTGCGCACCTCAGGATTGCCATCACTGCAGTTTGAAACACTGTAGACAGGCAGCCCATAGGAATATTCTCCCTGTGGTTGACCCCTGGTCCACAAACACCTGCACCAAAGCAGCTGCTAATTCCTGATCCTACTGTGTATCAAATGTCAATGTTAGGGTTGGCAGTTTTACCTGGCATACACTGGACTTCTGCAGTCAGTACAAATACTTTATATTGTTTTATGAATGATTTTTTTTTTAAGTATTCTATCCTGTTTTAATGTAAAATGATATTTCTGGAGGAAATGAAGTTTCAAATGTCCTAACCCTGTATTCCTCCATTTTCCCTGACAGCTCAATCTGTATGCAGTGAATCTAGCTGCTCCAAAGACAGCCTAGTCCAGGGGAGTTAAACAGAGGGCTACTTCCAGTGCCTCCGTGGGTGTTGCTTTCACAGACCCTACAGGAGTCCTCAGGTAACTACCCTGTAGGTTCTTTGCTTCCACCCTACTCACCACACACCACCAGACCACTGATGCGTACAGTATGTGTGGCAGCAAGACTGTCTTATATATCCACATGGCTATATTGGGGTTAATTCCGCATGATTTACCCACGACTCTTCTACACGCCCACATAAAGGAGTAAAATTTCCTCCTTCTTTCTGTGAGGTGTTACTTCCAATTTAGTTTAGGGTCTAGAAAGATTCCTAAATATATCACCGAATTGGTGAAGGCAATATTCCTTCCTTTGATCCAAGTCTCCATTCACTCTGGCTTACAGTTTTGGATAGCAAAGTGGATGACAGAAAAGCTGGTGATCATAAAATATGAACAACCTAAAATAATACCGTCTCATTCAGTTTATTGGCCTGATAAAATGTCATCTAGCCTAACTACAGCTGGAAGGATTTAAAGTGCTCTACTCCAGAGAACTACTCAAGCACTCACTGGGACACAAAACTAGAGTCAAGATTAAGTAGCTGGCAGAGTATTGGTTGAATGAAACACCTTTAAAATTCAAGAGTCTCCACTACACTACCAACCTGCTCAAAATGAAGGATGAAGTACGACCAATTCAAAAACACATTACATTACCAGTTCTTTGTGAATTTCCGTGGAGCACATATAAAATAATTATTTAGAAAAACGCTTTTGGTCAGAATAGGAACTATAATCACATACAGAAATTTCCAGATTTTAACAAGGTGAGAGAGAATTAAAATGTACAATTGCAGACTGCTCCTTATGTGACTTTACTAATTCCACTAGACACTTTTAAACACATGGAAAATTTTATTTTAAGAGACAATTGATGTGAAATGTAAAACACAGGCATGGAGTGCTGAAAAATCTGCTATGATGCAGAGACAGACTTCATCATACTGTTTAACAAAGGATAGGACTTGATCGATTTGGCTCAAAACATAAAGAAGTGCACGTGAATGCATGCTAACACAATCATGATTTTTTCAAACACACAAAGAATGACACTAAAGGAGAATATAGGTGGGGGGGGGGGGTGTCTGAGAAAAGGTTCCTGAGGAGGATATTTAGACCTGAGAGTTAGGAAGTAACAGAAGGCTGAAGAAAACTGCATCATGAAAACTTCTTGTACTCCTTGCCATTTATCATGATGACCAAATCAAGGACAGACTGGATGAGTCTGTAGCATTCACAGGACAGAACAAACGTTCATGGTTTTGGTATGAAACCCCTGGAGAAGAGACCACTTGGAAAACCTAGCTGTAGATGGAATATTAGTAAAAGATTTGTGGAACACTCATCTGGTACACGCGACAGGGATCAGTGTGGGGTCCTTGTGATGACACCAATGAACCTTCACATTCCCTAAAATGTGGGGAATTTCTTGACTACCTGAGTGTCTCAAGGAGTACTCTGCTCCTGTGAGTCAATTGACATTGATTTCTCTTAAATGAATCTATGTGCATGCATGTGTACACACACACACACACACACACACACACACAAAACATGAAAAAAATCACTTTAGGCTGTCATGGCACTGACAATAAGTACTATTTGTTCTGTGGACTCGGATACCCTGCAGTTGAGTTGAAGAAGGTGAAGGCACCAGGTTCCTGTGAATTGCCTACCAAACTGCAAGGTATCACATCTTCCCACCATACAGCAAGCATGCTGACTGCTCTATTCTGCATCAGTATGTGAGAAACTTCAAGAGCAATTGACAGAATTAAAGGAATAATTTCAGTGAACCATACATAATGCAGATAGTCATTATATGGAAAAAGTGCTTGCAGTGTTTAAGTAGTGTACCTTATGTGCTTTCAGGGATGAGTCATTACATGCCAAAGTGACATCAACAAAGGCCTCATTGCGCAGAAGTTGATGGAACACAGATGTCATATTAGACTGATAATTATTCCAACGCAGGCAGTAATGCTGGCCTGCCATGATGCTGCAACAAAATAAAGCTAACATTTAGAGAATGTTTTTGTAGTTTTCCATTTTAATGAAGAGAAATTTCTGTTGCTGTAGTTATAATATTACTACATCATACTTCAACAAATGTTAAATGAAGGTTTATATTCTGTTACATGTCAATGGAACAACAAATAATGATACAGATTTTCCTAATTAACAAATTCTAACCTATATGTATGAATTACTATATTCTTGACACCTTCCTCCACATATCTAGTGTGAATAAAATTCCAATCCTTTCAGAATATCAAAACATACTATGTTCAAACAAAGAGATATTAATAAATGCAAAATTAAAAATTGGAAACAGACATCAAAAAATTGCATGGACTGGGAGAAGTGCATGAAGGAGGCAAAAGTCCGCCCTGGACTGTAGTGCCATCTTAGATGAGGAGAATATATTCAAACATGTTCAAATAAATTATGGACATTCAGTTAAATATAACCGTTACTGAACGCCAAAATCCGAATTTCTGTTGTATTATTTTTTTGCTTAAGTCATTAGACAGAAATTCTATTATCTTGAACATTGAATGATATCTGGTTATCTGGGGGATGATAACTTCCGCAAGACCAGGCAAGTTTGTTCAACTGGTAACGGCTCTAACTTGTACTCGGGAGATGCCAGGTTCGAATCTCTGACGAAGCTGTTTCGTGGTTTTCTGTAGTCCCTTCAGCCCGGACAGCACCTTAATTTAAGTCACGACTGTTTCCATCTGCGTCTTTTCAAACTCATTATTCACTATTACCCTAGAATTCGATGTAATATAATCCAAACTGCTGTATCGTTATATCAACCACAAATATATAATTGCAGTACTTCCGAATGGAAACAGTGGGGTGGGAGAACGTCAATCATCGATTCCCTTGCTTCTACTCCTGACTTCGTCCTTCTCTCTCTCTCTCTCGCTCTCCTTCTCCGCGTTCCCGCACATCTGGATTTCATCGTTAATTCCTAATTCTGAAAATGTGTTAATAAAAGCCAGACAGTGTATTCGTTCATTGTTGAATGACGATGCGCATTCTCAAACCGCAGTTGAAAAGGACGAAGTGAAACGCGCGGTTAGAAAGTGGATGACGAAGAGAGTAACTAGGGCATGAGCTAGACGTCTGCTCTTTCTTTCGATTCAATCGCTTTACATACTGCATACTGCGTATTCCAGCCAAAAATGTTTCCTTCAATAATTACAACTACGTTCCTATCATTGTCACTCAAGTTATATATTATCCAATGACAATACAAATCATCTTTTCTTACAGACAGCGATAAGAACAATATGCAGGAAATCGCTTCCAGGGCGTTCTCTTTTCTTTCTCACGGTTTTTTTTGGTAGATTTACAGATTTTAATTCTACCATAAGGCTTAAACTACTGTGATAATTTTTCTTACCTGTTAAACTGGCACTAAATCTATAAACAGGAAAGTCACAGCAATCACCACCACAGCAGAAAACAGAGTAGACGATTTTTAAGCTATTTTGTTGTGGACCTACTTCTTCCTCTCAGCTCTCTCTTTTGACTTTTCACCGTTCTCCTTGCTCCCTTTTCTCCTCTCATTTCCGTGAAAGGCGAGTAAATTCGAAACGAACCGGTCAAACCCTATTAGCAAGAGACTGGCGAGCGATAATGCGCAATGAGCTAAAATCGGTGTCTGCGCAGTGTAGAACTAATTTCTCCCTAGTATTTCGTTCTGCACGAACTTCAGGTTTTGACGTAGGAACAATCCCCCGCCATTCGGGAGGTACGCCATTGTGAGAAAAGAATTTGCGTTGGATGGAGGTGTTTGCTGGCAGAGTGGTGAAACTAGTATTTGTGTTATTGAAAGTGGTGTGAAGTAGGAAATATTTAGGTAAATATGATTGCAGAATGGCTATGAGTATGTTATTTAGTTTAGTTTGCGGTATAATTTCGTAAATTCATATTAAATTGGAAATTTGGGTTTTCGTCCTTAGCCGATCGAAGGGTGGGACCGCAAATACGTAACTCTTGAGGGCTAAGTAGCAAATGAAATTATCGTGAAACTTTAAAGTTCTGAATGGTCTCCCAGATGTTTTGAAGTAAATTTGCGTGAATTTTTGACGATTTTGTCGGTTTTTTAGGATTTTCTTTGTTTTGCACAGTTCGGGTTCTGCCATCTTGCATCAGTTATTGTAAAAGGTCCGCCATTATGCGGTAGCGTCATCCCCCACCCTCATCCTTGGCCGTTAACGGTTGCGGTCGAGCTTGAATTCGCCATGTTTGTACGGGGGTTCAGCAGTTTTGTTTTGTGAGTTAATGAAGTTCTTCTGTTTTGATAGGCAATGGGATCTGAACAACAATTTTGTCTGAAATGGAACAATCATCAAAGTACGATAGTAGCCGGTTTTGACACCCTACTGGAAAGTGGGACGCTGGTAGACTGTACATTAGCGGCGGAGGGACAGTACTTGAAAGCTCATAAGGTTGTGCTGTCCGCTTGTAGCCCATATTTTGAGGTAAGGATAACTTTCACCCATCTATTGAACATGGTTTTTATTTTCGGATGTGAAATTTAGTGAGGTGTATTTTTTTTTGCAGCTGCTCTTGAGCCAGCATGATGAAAAGCATCCTATTGTAATTCTGAAGGATGTCAAATTTCAAGAACTGAAGGCTATGGTTGATTACATGTACCATGGTGAAGTGAATATATCTCAGGACCAGTTAGGGGCTCTTCTGAAAGCTGCAGAGTCATTACAAATTAAGGGTTTGTCAGATAGTGGTGGAGGGGGTAGTGAAAGAGAGAATGTGGATAAAAGACACCATGGGACTAGAAAACAAACCATACCACCTGCACAGCCTAGATCATCTCCTATCCCATCTCATCCTTCCACGCTAGGTCACAGGCGTTCAGCTCCACCTACGGCCCCCCCACCTCCAATTGTTGATCTCCCGGAGGATGATAGTCCTCCACCTTCCCGTCCCCCACCATTGCCTAGGGTTCCAAATTCTCGGGAAGGAAGCCCATCACCGCCACCGAAAAGGAAAAGACACCGTCGTCGATCAAGTGGTGAAGATGGCAGTTTAAGTGCTGCTCCTGTTCCAGTAACAGAAGGCACACATGAAACCAGCAGCTCAAGTGAACTTCCTCCTCAGTCCCAACCTGCCCCTTCGGCTACTGTTCCTAGTATTCCTTCAAATATTACGCCTGTAGTGCCCCCGTCCACTGAACCTGCTGCACTTCCTTCCAGTCAGGCTTCAGAACAACCTGTAACAGAGACTGAGCTACTAAATTTGCCACAAGCAGCAGAAGTAGCATCACCTAGACAACCTGCACGTGAAATGGCACATGAACAGGTGCTAGAACCAGTACAAAAGTTGGAGCCGCCATCGGAAGTAATTTTAGAACCTAAGGCTGAATACCTAGAGGAGGATGTAAATGAAGATAGCGTGGAAGATCTCACATTGGATGACGACATGGATGAAATTGACCATGCACAGCCAGGGCCTTCCCATGGTGGCGAAGGGTCCAGCAGTCAGGGAGCAGGTCAGTGGTGTAAAAGTTACTTGTATTACATGACTAGTTTGGATATGGACATGAGCTTCATTTTTAGTCATTAATGATTGGTATTATCATTGCAGTTGGAAAATGAAATTGTCAGTATTAAATTATTACCCTGGTGCTGTGTGATGGGTATATTGGCTTTGTATGGTTCCATTGTGGATGAAATTGGTAGCATTTTTGGGCAAACTTAAGTGCAGTGATCGAGGTTGTCTTGTACCATCAGTGATGCAAATCAGCCACCAAATACTCATGTTTCATGCTAGGAAATTCAAGCCCACCACCCCAGCCAATGTGCAGATAGATTTTCCTGTTGGGTGGGTCCCCCCTCACACACACGCACATGCAGGCGTGTGCACACACGTCATTGTGTTTTGAGTATGAGGGGTAGATGACGGCTGAAAAAAATCCTGGTTGTGGGGAGTAGGTTTCATGGCTGTTAAGTTTGAAAGTCTTCGTTTTTGCGCAGTGTGCTAGATCAGTGCTCTTGACATCCCTCTGAAACACTGGGACACCTACACAGTGAAGAAACCTATAGGAAGAGCATCAACCAATGTTCATTTTGTTTGTTGGTGGACAGGTAGTTCCCTGCTTAAGAACATCTTGTTCTGGATTTCAGATTGGGGTAGAGTAGAATGATAGTGAGTCTATGGCATAGACAGAAACCTAAAGTAGGTTCATGTCATGTTCTGTATAATTGTGAAAAATGTTTGATGTATGATTTTCACTTGGGTTGAAGTATTAAGTTATGAATTGAAGTTGATTGTAGGTTTGCTCTGGGGCTGCAGGTCCTTTTACTTAGCCATTTGAATTGTGAAATGCTGTTCTACCTCTGCTACCTACCCCCTACTTGGTGCATTGGAAAATTGCAAGAAGTGGCTTAGCTTCATTATGTCTGTCCATCTTTCTGCATGGAACAGTGCTGCTCCCACAGTACAAATTTTCATGAAATTTGATGATTTTTTGAAAATTTTGTCAGGGAACTGGTACTTTGAAGACCATTCTGTATGTTCGAATTATTTTTGAGAATTTGACAAAGAACAGGTACTTCGTTTGAAGTTTTTTGTTTATTTAGGATATAGTTTGAATTTTTAGAATGAGAAGTGTAGAGAAAATCAAAATGCACATTTTGTTAAATTGTTTTTCTCAGAATTGTCCCCCTTACTAGATAATGTGGAAGAACACTACAGCCAGACAGGTATAGATGATAAATGGTGCACCGTTTGCATGCTGAATGTACGAGGCAAGAATACAGACAAACTAAATGTTTAATACTGCTTTGCCATGGCAACAACGGTTACATAAAAGTGCCTCTGTTGTGTATGTACATGGCCTTAATATGCATGCATTGTTACTGGGAATTTAGATACGTTTCTGAATGTAGACATTAAGTCTTCTGTTCTTTAAGCTGATCTGCTTAATCCATTATTAATATGAGGACAGCATTTGATGGCAAACAGTTCTGTAAGCTGCCTCCTCGGATTTGTTTTATTAATTGTGGCAAGTGCTAAGTTCTGAAATGTCAGCCTGATATGAACGGTTGGAAGACAACTCTTACAGAATGTTTCATTAAGTTTAGTGGTGGCTAGTGATGCAAAACTTTCTCCTACAAGGGTTGTTGTGTGGGTTTTGTAAAAATATAAAATAGAACATACTGCTTTGTTGGTTTAAGAGTGTTTCCTGGTCAGGTATGTATGTATTTTTTTCTTTGTTATCTAAGTGCATGAATTTATAAAAGTAACTTTAATAATCGAAGTGGGAGTGTGGTTCTTTCAAAGTGAATGACTTCTGGATTTGTTACGGATTTTTGCGAAATACCAGTATGCGGTTGTGTCCTGGGGCAGTGTAGTTGGTAATAGCGGCTTTTAAGGATGGTCTGTGGTTGAAATCCCAGTGGGGATGAATATGTTCTGCACTCATCCCGATTGGCCCTGGAGCTGACCTGGGGCTCTTTCCTGGGGATAAAGGGGTTGAGGCATGGTGTTGACCCCCCCCCCCCCCCCAACCCAAAAGGTGATTTGAAAGAGGGGAAAGTAATCCTTTTTTCCCCCACCGCCGTTCTTGCCCA
>Ga0136643_10001402_pt1 | contig 29325 bp, 18 predicted proteins | sample TergutLab28metaG_FD_96883 | JGI IMG/M metagenome (GOLD analysis project Ga0136643, IMG submission 96883) | Labiotermes labralis P1 segment gut microbial communities from Petit-Saut dam, French Guiana - Lab288 P1 (version 3) (version 3) | ecosystem: Host-associated > Arthropoda: Insects >... | reverse complement strand
TGTAGGAGATATTTTAAATCCATTTTAATCAGATAATGTGGTTTTAATGGTTTGACAAGTATGTGCAATTAGTTGGTTTTAATAAATATTGTTATCACATTGCACGGTAATAAAATGAAAATAACTACTGATGTACTGTTGGTCATTCAGATCACATGGATATGTATGATGATGACAACAGAACAGAAAATGTGGCAGGGAGAAGAGGACAACATATCAAGTGATGAACTGCACCGTTAGTGTGTGTCCATGAGGTTCTTACATACGCTAAGACATAAGGTATAATGTTACAATACACAGCAAACTCCAGCAAGCATATGGTCCCAGCAATGATGAATATTGTGATTGTTACTGTACTACCTTTCCAAAGTGGAATCCAGTCTGCCTTTGAGAATATAAGACACACAGACCCACAGATTGTGGGTACAAGCACACTTCGAGATTTGAGGTTCTCATGAAGGTTACAGTCTGCCCAGATCTCATGCCACTGTGTAGTTTATAGACAGGTATTAAAAGTACCTGCCACTACCATCCTTAGGGCACAGCAGCTCAATCCTGCAGTTGGAGCCATCAACTTCTTCTAGCACATTCCTACCAAACAAACTACATGGCAACATAACCCATAAGTACATCTTCAGTCTATTTTACACATTATTGTTCATTTTACAGTGATGGCAGTAACTTGGTCTATACAGTCTTGAATGACCAACTCATCTGAAAGAAGGCCTGAAGAAGGTGATAACTTCATCCAGTACAGTCGGCGTCCAGGTCTACATTTAAGTCCGTGATCTCCGAAATATGAGGCTGTAGTAGTACCCACACGTCCGACGATGGGTGTGAATGACAAAAAGAAAATCGATTACAATGAAAACTGAACACTAATTTCATTCAGTCTTTATTGTTTGTACTTCTAAGAACGGTGTGGTTCTGTTGCGAATGTAGTTTAGCATCATGCCGTGAAGACCGAACAACTGGTACCCACTGGATATAACGTGAAGGCCTGCCCCGGCCAGCAGCCGAACCCCGGTCATGGCCATTCATCTAACACACCCAATTATTCCAGTTCTCCATACACGCAGGATGTCAGAATAATGAAACTCCCGCCAATTAACACATGCAGTTGATTTCACAGACGAAGCCATCAAATGAGGTTTCCGCATAAATGGTACAAGCCCTGCACTTCCTTACAGCCAAAACATTCCAGGTATGGATTATAAATTACATATATTCACATTATAATAGTTACACTAAAATACAAAAGATTACTATCATCTTAATCAATATACGTTATCATGAAAGACTTGTCTTATTTTACCTGTCGTTCACGTAGCTTGAAATGTTAAATTCCTACAGCTTCTGGACAAGTATATACATATTCAATAGTTTCGAAACTACAAATATGACAATACGCACACTTTCCGAATTAATCATTTGCCTTCAAGTCTTCAACACAATTGATTCCAAACCCCACAACCCGCACTCCATACTCACCACAGATCATCTATGCCCTGGGCCACAGATTACAAATGACAAGATTAGAAACGCGCTTGTATTGACTGGAAAACAGATGTACACTGACATCTACCCTACGTACAATGTACTAAAATGCCGATGACGCGACAATGCGAACCCTGCACCAAACGTTTGTACTAACGCCCGCAACGAAAGTAGCGGTACATAAATCGGTAGCACAGCTACCTACTAATTTGGCGTATGTAATAAAATCAACAAATGCATGTGTATAAAATATGTTTCATCACAAGTTATTAATTACGAACATGTTTCCATCGCTTTTGCGATCATCAATGGGGTAGCTTTACTAAAGTATGAAGAACACAATAATCTGTAACATTGAATGTCAGGAAGCACACAATGTTATAATAGATGTATTGAACATTGAGTAGTTCCACTTACTTCTGCAGTTTACTGTATCTTATTACCCTGATAATGATGATGATGATGACGAAGACAAAAGCGATCGATACCTGTTCATAATTAATAATATTTCATGAAACAAATTTCATACATGTGCATTTTTTGGTTTCTATTATGTAATTTTAAATATTCACTAATGCATGGATATGGAACATATGAAGGCAAGTGCCATGTCAACCTGCACCATTCCCAAAGCCTGAAATCTGCTGGATAAAAGCATGTGCATGTGAACTGGCAGCTGCCACAATACATTGTCACAGTGCTTGTAATGAAATTACACATACAAAGATTTAATTTGCAGCAATTCAAACCCTCCTTATTAAAATGAATGGTATTGTGTTAACTATACAATTAATTAACACAGGTGAGAATGGGCACTCTTCAATGGGAGATACACTTTTGTCACAGACATCTGTACTCAATTTGTACCTCTACATAGACACACACACACACACACACACACATCTTCATGTAAATTCTGTGGATCACAAGTTGGTAAGCACCAGCAACTTTTGTCCATTTCAAATTTCCTTCTTCTCAGTTCCTACTCTACCTAAGGCATCCCCACCCCCCCTTTGTCTAATGGGCCAGCTTCCTATAGTCATCGCCTATTCAGATCGGTCCTCAAATTACCTCAGGCTTTCAAATCGTAGTACTGAACAAAATGTGTCCATTGTGACCCATTACCACTGTCACAATTACAGATGTACTCGCACTGCCAGTAAGCTGTATGATAAGCATGCTGCTGACATACATTATATGCATCCTACTGTCCAGTTACAAAACCATAATCATGACCTCAAGTTTACAATAAATTACTTTCAGTTTGGACAATGAGAGCAGAAGAAAAATGGTACTTCAAATAACAAGTTTCTAATATTTGAAGTTTCTAAGACAAAATACAGAAACACACGAACACAGCAGCAGTGGACAAAACATCTGGTACCACATGTTTAACTTGCTGCATACACCATATTCAGTCCACATTAAGTGACAGCCTTGCCTCATTGTGTAGATCTAGTTCTTTGCCGTGCTGCACTGAACAAAGTATAACAGCCTGAATTATTTCATTATGAACTTATGCTTCAAGTCTCTGGGATGTGATGCAATGCTGCTTGCCTCACAATTCCCAACATTTGGAGGGAGTATAGCGCCTGCACCTTCAGCGTCCAGCAGTCCACAGTGATAACTAGGCACTAAAGATGAGACGATTCGAAATGTAAGGAACTACCCATTCAACAGCAGTGTTACATCCCAGAAGACTCGATCCTTCAGCAATACCGCTGTGAGAACATACTGTCTTGGAAGTTTTAATCAGCTTCCAAGCACTGCCAACAATCTGTTCTATGCAAAGAACAACTCATCAAATTTCATGTCTGGCCTCAATGCACTGCAGACATTTAATTCTTTACATGCTGCCAGCCTCAGTGCACTGAACAGTCATGAATGCAATTAACGATACTGTAAATTTAAAACACCTCCATCCTGCACAGTAGTGGGAATTTAAACCACAGAATCATTTAATGGTTAAAACAAAAGCTTTCAGGGAAATGCGTACCTCACGGAGAATACTAATTCAAGGTGACTGCCAAACAACATACCATGCAAGCAGCTTCTGACATCAGTCAGATCTTGAGTACTGTTGGTGTACAGTGGAATTCTTCAGTTGCTTCTTACACCAAAGTTGAACAGCATCGTCATTAGTTATGCTACTATAACCCTAAAAATAAAAAGCAGTATGTATACAGTGACTTTCAACTCTGCAACAGCACACCAATTCCCAATTCCCTTTTTGAAATAAGTTAAAGCAAAGTATATGCTAAAAGTATGACACAGCTGAAGTGAAGCCTTGAATGCCAGCTTTGCTTGCATTTGCACTCTATGGATCCATAAAGTTGTCACAATAACAATCACACAACAATTTAAACCAGGGGTCCACAAATTACTGGCACGTGGTCAACGAAATTTTGTGGAGGGCCCTAATACTTTCAGCATAATAACTGCAGGTTTTATAGCTGAATTTACTTGAAAGTTTTCTTGTTTATTCACAAAAAATTTCATTAATTTAGAAGCCTGCACATAGATGTAAAATTTGTAATCTCTTGAACCTATTTATTATAACTGAAAAATTTCCTTTGCAGAGTGAATACATTTTTACTGTTAAGATGCAACCCCCCCACACAATTATTATACATGTCACTAGAAGTACAAACAGGTGAAACACACCGAGTGTGTCAGTGTCACTTGACACGGGGGCCTAACAACATAACATGTGCCACATACCTCTGGAATCATTTCATCAATAGATTCCTCCACTTTTATTGTTTCATGTAACATGCATTAATCAGCTATATAATTTTTTAAAGACCAACAAATGCACTAAAGTGTATGACTGTAATTCTATTTATTACCCATTAACCACCCACATGTTTCAGGCACTCAGATGGTCATGTTCAGGGAAGTGTGAACAAGCACACAATTCTTCCACTTCAGGTGGCTGACAAGGAATTGTGTGCTCACAAATTCTTCAACATACATTTCACTATGGCAAATACTTAATGGATAATACCGAGAATTATTCATTATAAATTATATCTACATGTCAGGCCAACTTACTTGCAGTAAACCAGTCATACAAGACAGAACTATGCTGGACACTGAAATCAACAGTATTTTAACCACAAATCATGACACCAGTGTCATCAGATAATACTGCTGATTCTGAAAATGTATATATTCTGGCAGAAGGCCATTTATGTACATGATGCAACATAAAGGTCCTAGAATTTACCCTCTGAGGTACCCCAAGTTTTTTCCCCCCCAGTCTGAGAAAAAATTTGTGAGCATCATTGGATGATTTTATTCCAACTTCTTGTTTCCCACCACACAGGAACTAAATAAATCTGCATTGTTCCTTGAATGCTGTATGATGTACCTTACTTAGCAAAATTGTCTGATTTACACAAACACTTTGCCTACACAGGAGAAAATTCCTCCACTATGCCTGTTGTGGTTACGGGACATAAATACACCATCTGTTAGCCTGCAGCTGGCATTTTCATTACATGTCTACTTCCAAAAGTCTAACTGGTCTGGGAACAATGCATTCTTAACCTTTTGTAACCGGAATTATTTTTTTAATTTTAGCATGCACTGTATATAAAATGTGAATAATACAGGAACCAAGTAAGTTAAGAATTATGAAACAAACTGCATTTTGAAGAGAAAAAAAAAACAGAGAGTATATACCATGTTTAAAATATTCAGTACCTATATTTGTTGAATAAATATATATAAAATGCAACTTTTGAGGTTAGCGGTGTGGTTCAACCACTATAGTTGACATTAGGCTTCAAAGGGTAAATGTTGGCTTAACATAATGTGCATAAGGTTTCCAAGTATTTTGGAAAAACAGGTAATAGTGACATAACCCTACAAATGTGTCACGTAAGTTTTGTCTCCTTGTTTATAGGCAGGCAGGTACACATACGGCTTAATGGGATATCAAATCCCCCTTACCTGCACAGTGTATTGCTATCATCTTGCCGAATCTTTTGATACTCTTGTACATGTCACAGGACCTCCAGAGTTATGTTGTAGCCAGACATGTCTGTGTATCATGGCTCGTCTCATTTCTCTCAGATGGAGTCAAGACCACACACTCTGTTTTGACTTTCTACTAATGTCATAAAGACAGTTTGGCAGACACAGTGACCATAAAATGAGAAAGAAATGAGAGATGGGTGGCTGTCAGCTTCCTTTTTTTCCTCTCTCTTAGCTTTTAGCATGCATGTTCCCACATACAAAATACAAAACAGCCTACACAGCCAGGCTCCATTCATTAAAACTCACAGCCAAATGGTGACAATTCTTACAGGATGAACATTTGTTTTGTCTCTGACATGGTGTCCAGTCAGCAGCACTGTCATTCACAGTTCACTGTAGTGTCCAGTCAGCAGCACTGTCATTCACAGTTCACTGTAGTGTCAAGTCAGCAGCACTGTCATTCACAGTTCACTGTAGTGTCCTGTCAGCAGCAGTCATTCACAGCTTACTGTTGTCTCCAGTCAGCAGCACTGTCATTCACAGCTCACTGTAGTGTCCTGTCAGCAACAGTCATTCACAGCTCACTGTAGTGTCCAGTCAGCAACACTGTCATTCACAGCTCACTGTTGTGTCTAGTCAGCAGCACTGTCATTCACAGCTCACTGTTGTGTCCAATCAGCAGTTCAGCTCTACAACAGAAGTTTCACCCATCTGCACACTTTAAGGTAACTATGGTAATGTTCTGGCCATTACCACCTGATGACACACTGTCACAGGCTACTAATGCCAGAGATGGGACAGCACATTCCACCTACTGGGTGTCACATCCTACAAGACAATATGAATGCATTTAGGACTGAAAGTAGGTTGTGGACACGTAATCAATTGTAACACCAGTACCTACACTACAGTTGGCAATCAACTGTTGTTCCAGTAATTTTGTATAGCCAGTGAAATCCACAATTTACCAAAAAAAAATCAATCTATGCTCTGAGTCTGTAATTGTGAACGTGGCTTATCTGAACTCATACCGTTGTTGTGCGTAAAATACAGTCTGATTAAGTAGAGAGTACTGTCTGTAGCAGCTCTCACAGTGACATACGTGCCTGTATGGAGGGGCATCTACAGAAGGTCTATTTAGGCAGGTACAAGTAAACAGTGTCAGTGGTAAAGTGTGGAACACTGGGCATACAAAAACTGACATACTTGCGGAAACACCTGTCCTGTCCCATTACCATTCTGCCCACCACAAAACCCAGATGAACTGGCATGGAACTGAAAGTGGGCCTCTGTAGTGAGAGGTCAGTGACTGCCTGAACCACAGCACGATGTTCACACCACGTAATTTGGGAAGTGTCATATTTACCCACACATAAGGCAACTCATTTTCCCTCCAATTAATCACCTAAAAAACTGGCAGTCGCCTCATGATCATGGACAGTTAAATGTAATGTGTACATGTATTGTGCTGCCAACTGATAACTCTAAACGAGGGTTTGTTTTATGTGCAGTTTCAGCTAATACTCAGACATATACAGCAGGCACTCATATCTAAACAGAGCCTGTTGCACCCTCTCCACTCAGTTTCCAATGCTGAAGACGTGACACAAGACTCCTCTGTAATGTCGGTACCTAAATACCAAACTACACAGTGTCACACCCAAGAAAGCCATTAAGTTAATGTGCACACTGCCCTAAGAACCCCATATCTCAGTCCACTCAAAACGCAAGAGGGTACCAAACCCACATTGACAACTGTCACTAAGGTCTTATCAATATTTATATTAAATAAAACAATCACACTTTAAATCTTTATTTAGATTGAATATTATCAACAAATGTGAAAAATTCAAAACTTGCACATACTAAATCAACTGCAGTGTAAACAGCGGTAACATCAAGAACGCTATAAAATATTAAACTAGAGAACCTCATGTCAGTGCAGACTCAGTGGAAGAGTCCTATGCTCTTAGCATGATGTTGGGTTGACCCACAAAACAGAATTTCACCTCACAGGGGCTGCCTAGGAAACTTTACGCACCTGCTGTATAAGGACCAGCATTATTTATACAAACACACATATATATATATTTATATACAAAAAAAGAGAAAGGTTGGAGAAACTGAACATACAAAACCTGAAACACAATGTACATGAGTTCAAACCACCCAACTTTATTTATGCATTTGAATCCTATTAAAATTCACATACAATATTTGTGATCTGAGAAATCAAAATCTGTTCTTAAGGTGACGATGTATACATCAAGACAGACCATGAAGACAAAGGCTGGGGAGACTCTTGGCTACAGCTACTGAAATAGAATAGAATACAGTAAATAACCACCAGACATTCAAGTTTGTACACTGACAATCATTAAACCATTTCAGAGTCTTCTTTCATGTAAGGAGGCATGATTTTCTGGTTAATTCGAGTCTGTGACTTATTAAGATGAAATTTTGATTGCTAACATTACGGTGAATGGATAAGCATTATGAATGAGACCCCTAGGTCCTACACCAGCATTCAACAGAAAAAGACAATACAGCCAGTAAGATGGTGACTGCAATGAACAGCAACAAATAAGTCTGAACTTGTACAGTGTTGACAGGCACACACAATCTGGCCACTGAACAAATCCTGTAAAGACTAAGATTAATCTAAAGTATGTTTAAAGATTCAGTTTGTACCATGCAGTAAACACAATTTCGGTTACAAAAATCCCATCAGATAATGCTGTGTAGGGAAATAATTGCTCTTTGGTATGAGCTCCACACAAAACACATAAATACACCGCATGGGCAGCATATACAATTTTGCAACATTAAACTGGTGGTACATGTAGTGACCACTGGGCTTTAATGGGTTAAAGGAAAGGTAAAGCCATTCCTATGCATTTGCAATTTTAGAATCAGATGTAGGTGCCACAGTCACTTCACCAGTGGTGAGCCTGATGCCACAGCCACTTCACCAGTGGTGAGCCTGATGCCACAGTCACTTCACCAGTGGTGAGCGATGCCACAGCCATTCACCCCAAGTGATCAGTGTGTGGGCCCTACAGCCGGTCTGGACATTCTGGAGAACAGAAAAATCTCATGTCTTTGCTGGGGATCAAACCACAATACCTTGATTGTTCATCCTGTAGTCTAGTCACTATACTGATTGAGCTATCACAACACCTCTGCTGAAAACAGAGTAATATCACATGCTGTGTGTCATTACATATACTAATACCATCAAAACAAACAAAGCCAATTGCAACAAATGCAATGGGCTTTAATAAAATGTAACGTGGCACCTGTCAACAAAATACTGGAAAAGATGGACCATGGTTCAAATGAATACCGCTCTTAAATGCCTCGCAAAGTTTATGACAAATATAATATATTTCAAAAAATACTCCAGAAGGGACAGCTAGACTAGCTCAGTCAGTACAGGAGTGGCTACAGGGGCTGGATGACCTGGGGTTCGAGAGAGCTGTAATTCCCTGGAATGTCCAGACCAGCTCCAGCACCAGAACTCTCTCCCAAGGGATGAGGAGGCCAGGGTATTAAACTCACAACTAAATTCCAAGACCTATACCGCTACTCCACCACACGCCTGTATGGCACACACAGGTACGACTGTGTGACTCACGACTTCTGCCATTGTGTAAATGAGATTATGCAGCTCTGGCATGTTACAGAGCATGGACGGGGAGTTAGTGACGTTTTGGGCCAACCTATCAGTCCCACCTTCAAGGGTCCAGCAGTCCAACAAATAACAACAAACCTATGACGTGTAAAACATCTCAGAACAGTGAAGATCTCAGGTACAACTGTACTCTCCCTACTGGAAGACATCACTACACACACAAACATAAAATGGACACTGAAATGGAACTTGAATGCATTCATCTGCTTCAGACAGGTCCAGCGGACAGTGAGGTTCAAAGCATTCAAGGCTTCCTCATTTCTGCCTGCTGATATATTCCCCCATACAACTCTGCACAATGCCAGGCAGCCCAAAGCCCTCATAACTAGTAAAGGATATCATATTCCTATGAACAGAATGGTTTGGAGGGGAATACAGTACAGTAGAGGGGATGAGGAGGGGGCTGATTCATGGCACTTCTGTCTGTGGCCACTACACAGTAAGACTGCACACTGTGCCTCGCCACTGCCTACAATTTGCACATCATAATGAAAATCCACAAACAAACAGAATTTAAACATTTTATTCACAAGTTTCCAATATTGAGTTCTGGTAGTTAAATGGATATTTATTCTAAAAAAAAAAAATTGCTAGAATTATGGTTGGTGCAAAACCTACAGAATGATGTGAAAGTCTGTGTAAGGTTAGGTTAGAGATTCTACGTGTTCCATGTGATCAGCTATTTTCATTAATAAACTTTACTGTACATAACAAAGGAAAACAAACTCAGCTGTACACAGTAACAAATCTGTGCAAGGAACAGGCAACAAACACTGCATGACATCTTCAGACAAATACTTTCAAAAAGATTCACGTCTTCTGGCAGACTACACTGTGTGTGTCATTGGTCAACAATTCCTGAAGGTCCAGAGGATCACTGTCCTTTCTTCTTCGGGACAAAGTGCTCCAAGACTAACAGCCACATGCAGAGATGGGATATATTATGTAGGTGATGCTAATGAGGCTATGTGGTGGTGGTGGTGGTGGTGACCTGCACTGGGTGGGGCCATGGACCTGCCTGGGATGTTGGGAGTGAAGGCTGAATTACTGATAATCTTTTGTAATGTCGAGACCTACGCACCAAATGACACTGAATCATATCCCACATGTTGCAAATGCAGCAACACAACTGGTTGCAGCCTCAAATCTCACATAATATTGTCACAACAATGAAGACGCCTCTGTTCCAGCTGTGCAGCTTGGGAGATGTGTGCTGCTGTTTCAGTGGAACCTGCTGCTTTCAGTGTGAGAGCAAAAGTGAATTTTCTATCCCAGTAGCGAAGGCAGCAGGATCCTCTGCCAGTACACAGTGCCACATCCCAGAACACCAACCTCAATATTCATTGATAGAGAAACTCAAATCTCAAATGTAGTATTTAAAAACTGTAGTTCATATAAAAAATGACTCTATCACCTATACTCTCCAAGGCAACATGCACCCATAAAAACATCAGATTAATACGTATGGACACAAATTAACTAGAATTATCACTAAACATTCAGTTAGCACCACACACTGAACACATTACATCTGGATTTTAAAACCAGTCAGTCAGTATCATGCAGCAAAATAACTCCTGTTTCTTCTGCAATCCACACAAAACACAAAAATGCACTGTGTGGGCAAAATACAGAATTTCTTAATATCAAACCTGTGGTACAAATAGTAACCACTGGGCTAATCGCTAAAGTCAAAGGGCACACTAAATGTCTGTCTGTAAGTTTTCTGGTTTTAATGGCAGCTTTTTGTTAAAATGATGATTACCTTTTGTGCACCAAGTGCTGGTTAATGTTATGACGATTTGGAGGAGCATACTGCCTCCATCTTAAATGGTTCAGGTGGACACTGAAGCGATACGGTGGATGAAATGTGTCGGATATATATACAGAACAGTTTCACCATGGCCACCAAATGATGCTCAACACCAGCATCCTAGCCTGAAAACCCCTGCATATGGTCCAATTTATGAGGATGCAACAAAGACTGAGCAGTTTACCAATATGAACCATGACAGACCCTCCCTAAGAAGATTCTGATAGCCTCCAATCCATTAGCAGAAAGAAAGCAGTGGGTATTCTCCACTAATGAAACACTCTCATCCCCGAGGCAACACCGCCTTACTTCAGTAGATGACAACACGAATAAAGTACACCACTGCCCAACATGCAAAATATTTTCACAGCTCCCAATTGCTGAGGCAGTGAGAAAGGCCATTTTTTGAATTCACAACCCCCCAGTGGAATGGGACAATCCTATTCCCTCTCCCAGAATTCTGCAACTGTGACTGGCCAAATTCCCTACAATGACCTACATAAATGGAACATATTTTGCTGTATTACTTAAACATCCAACCAAACTAATTCAGTCACCCTTGAGATGGAGGCAGACTATTCCTCCCCCCCCCCCCCCAAAAAAAAAAAAAAAAACCACACACACACACACACACACAACCATTGTATGCTGGTCTACTGTACCATAAATTGTAGCGCAGCAGTAAAATCATTCACTCAACTGGTATACTTGAAAAAACAGATGCTTCTCATGCAGCACAGTGGTGTACTACACATGACATTCCTCCCACTGCAAATGGCAGCTCCAATCATATTCTCCAGAAATAAAGCACACAACAAACAACGTACACGCTTTCTGCTAAAGAATGAAACATAACACTCAGTTCGCACCAACTACATTTAGGACTCAGGTGTTTGGAAAGTGACACTGTGTAACGGGATAGTGGCTGTGGTTACTCATGCTTTGAATGTACTGTCTTGATCTGCAAGGTTCCAGAGGTCCAACAAGGGTCAAGACTCCTTCAAAACTTTCGGAACCACTGACCCACTGCCCCAGTGTCACATCCCAGAAGACCCGAATCTCCAAGTACTGTGATGTGAAATCCTCAAGTCCTGCAACCAAATTACTAGACTAACTGGATTTTCCCAATTTCATTACATGAAACAACCACCCCCAACCCCCCTATTTTTCATATGACGGATTAGGAAAAAAATTCTTGCCTGATGTTCAAGTAAGTATGGTAGCATAAACATGACAATACATTAATTACACAGCCAAACAACACAATGCCAGTTAGCTCACCAGCTTCCAACACACTAAATGAACAAAATGATAAAATCAGTTTTGTTTGTTTCTAATTTACATGACAGCAAAAGGTAAAGTTGTTCCTGTGCATGTCTTGGAGGCAGACGCACAGCTGCACTTAATTGTCACGCTGCCCTACTGTTACAATATTGAAGCCAAACAAAGCAGTCAAATGCATGGCAGGGATACTGACAACCTAGTGCACTTGTCAGTAAATGTTATCACTATCAGCATTTTCATGAACAGAAAGGGCAGACAAATAGACGGGTGGATTCATGGGATGCCGTAGACTGAATCTGGCAGTATGTGCCAAAATCACACGTAACTCATACAGCACAGATGATGTACATTTTTCCTAATTAGCAACTTCACACACCCAGTGATGGTTTTTACACAAATAATTTCTTTAACTCAATTCACATTTTCATCCCCTTTTCTTGTTGATGAATGTTGTGAGCATGCAGCACCATCATCTTCATGGCTCACACCACTTTTGAACCTGGAAAACCATTCAAAACTTGTGTTCATCCCACTGCCTAACCAAAAGCTACTTTCTAAATTTAGAAGTTCCTGTAGCACTTTTGCCCCCAGTTTAAAGCAAAATTTGATGCAGAAATGCTGTTTTTCAAGTCTGGCATTTCTAGGTATGCTGAACTGCAATAGGCCAACACACAATTGTACTTGAAGCAGACACTACTCAACATTCACCCACACACTACAGCCTTATTCCAAGCATGAAATAACTCACTCTATCTACATGCAGCAGCAGTAGTGTCATCTTGCAGTCTGTCCAGAAACTATTTATTCACACTGTGTATACAATTACAATGTCTGAAGAAGCAAGGCTACAAGTGAACTCCTCAATCACAGTAAAGAATGAAATACCAATAAAATATAGCACACAAGATAAAGTTATCTCTTTAATCAGGAACAAAGCCATACAGGCATATGGGTGAGTGTAGGTACATTTCCATACATTCAAGAACAGTAAACACTGAAGAGGACACTCAGTGTGCACCAGAACCAGCGTGATCTGGAAGACACACAATTTTGCCATCTATTGGGAATCAAACCATGATTCTTCAGTCATCCAGCCCAAAGAACTGTCATTATTCTGACTGAGCTATCCTGCCTCAATTAACAAGAAACATTTGTTAACAAAACTATCATCAGAGCCATAAAGTACGCAGCATACTCTGCTGATCACAGGCTGTACTTTCATGACTTACGAGTGATTAAATCTTACAATGGAAAATACAATCAACCCATCACTAATATTAAACAAGAGAGGACAGCAACTAACAAACTGTAACCTCGGTAACCATAGCAGCAGGGGTAACCACAGCAAGATTTTTAACCTAATCAACCAAAAAATCAACACCAGCTATCTTAATGACAAAGGCACCCACGGTAATGTTCTCAACTAAGGTAACCACAAATATGGGTAGTCTTCATGTAAAGTGTCTATTACTTTTGTGCAGTTTTAACCAAACTTGAATTTTACTGACAGATTTAAGTAACCCCTCCTCCCACTCCCACACACAATAAAAAATGTCATGAAAATTCATCCAGCAGGAATCCAGTTGTTCCATGTGGATAGGCAGATATGCATGGCAAAGCCACAGTCTTCATAACTTCGCAAACACACCAAAAAACAAATGAGGTACAAGAGACATAACCCCACCTTTATGGTAATTAAAGTTTACCACAAACTGGATACTAATTAAAGCAACAGATCCTTGGGATTACAAGAACAATACAGGCTAATGAGTAAACAGTGAATAATAAAAACAGAATGGCAACTAATAGTTTTCTCTTGTATTCCAGGGATAAAGCTCCTAAAGGTGACTCACTAAGCGCTGACATATGTATGGCAAGGTGAATATACAAATGAACAAACAGATAAAGTTAATGCAACTGATGTTACTTTGTAGGTAGTGTTTGTTAGGTTAGAGGCTTAAACGCACGTTAGTAGATGACGATGCACAAACAAAGATGGATGCAAATGAAACAACTGAAAACTTTAAACAAAGAAGCCACTTTGATGGAAGTAACACACATCACAGAATCTATTAGCTGCAAAAAAATTAACAAAACCACAGGTTGTGCATGGAACTTCAAACCTAGTCTCAAGTCTTCAAATCACTACCACTTTATGCAACAATAGTACCAGGGTATATGCCATTTATTCTTAGTTTTACCATGAAAATCATGACACCCCACAAGAAAGTAAACCCACTTACTTATCCCAATGTACATTATTCATACCTCTTCATGGTAGATGCGGTTTTGAGAACAATACAACTGTTCTCTACTTGATGCGCTTGTCTGATGATGATAGTACAGCTTCCTTCGGTCCATCCCCTTTTGCCACTTCACCAGAACCAGCCGATACCGAATCATTTTCCTTTCCCTTTCCTTTGTCTTCCTTATCAGCAATATTGACGGGAACCTCTTCCTTGCTGGCCTCATCAAAGTTTTCCACTAACTCTGGAACCTCGTCATCTTCTTCAATGCTTGCTTTCCCACCAGTGGCACTATTTGCCACACTAGATGCAAGACGTTTGAGTTGGGTTAAACCTTCTGGTCCTAGCTGACTCAAAATTCCTGGCAACATTTCCGTAATTTGTTTGTTCTCCCCATGACCAGTAATAGCAAATGTGTTCGCTGCTAACGAGGCTTGGGCTTTTGGGTTGTTAAAATGGATGACAGTACCATCATCCTTAATCATATTAACTTCTTCAATACCTGGAATTGTATTTACTGAGAGCTTTTTCAAAGAACTCTGCAGTTTCTTATCATCGGTAGCGGCAGTTGCATGAACGACCTTCTTCTTCCTCCTTGGTGTACCTTTCCCTCCAATCCGTACTTGGGCTTGAAGTTTCTTTAACTTTTCTTGATTCATTTTAATTCCTTGCACTTAAAAATCAGTTTGAGACTGTACCGTGATTCTGTACCTATCCTAACACGAACAGCTTCGAATGTTAATGAGTGGTGACCACTATTTCTAGCAACTTTTCGACACACGTGCTCAAATACCGAACACCATGAAAAGAAAATGGATGCCTCTTAAACTACTTTCCATTCACATCACGTGTGTATAACCTGCACTACGAGTATCTGTGGTAGCTAAATCACAGGTAATAAGACCTCTAGACGTTCTGTGTGCCAGACCCGTAGGTTGCGAGCGTTTCATTGTCTATGAGAATCGTTAACGAATCACACTGAAACTTCAGTTTATTGTAATTTATGAATGAAGTAAATTAAATCAGTTATTTAATATGTGAAGCGGTAACGTTTTGAAGTTTAGTATTTAATATCCATTGTACTAAATTTCCAATCAGTGTATACTGCTGTCGGATATTTCTTTCTGTACAAGGAATGACTGCTATTAAAGGTCACTATAGAGTGTCTGTTAGCATGTAAAATTAATGTAGATCATAGAATCCCTGACTATAGTCACCAGTTTATCATTTCATGTTTTCACAGTATCCGCCGTATGCGGTGATAGCAATGACACCAAAGGAAAGCAGTTTTATTTACGTATGCAACCAAAGTATTGAAGGGGGAGGTGGGAGGGGGTGTTGAGTAGATGGGTGTTGTGAGGTTGGTTTGGGGGACGAACGAGTTAATGTAAAGTAACTTCAGAACAACTTTTTAACTTTTAAGGTATAATACGTAGTCTGCCTAATAGTGGGCGCCGCCAGAATTTTGTCCAAGTAGGTGCTTAGAAGGCCAATTTTTTTAGTACCTTGTCAAGTGCTTTTACATTCAGGGTGATGTAACTTTTTTATAAACATTTTAATTTTTCGTATTAAATATTTATAATTTATTTTTTCAGTAATCTCATCAAAACTTAATTTCATTAGACTCAGAAAAGTGAGAAAGGATGATCATTACGTCACCGCGGAGGTTGAATTGTAACCTGAGGCCAGTAGGCACAGTGATAGCAGAATAAGGGTTTCCTCCACACACGTTTCAGTTTCCTCTCATTATCATTCTTCATATGCTCTATAATCTGCATTTGTCAGTTACTGACACTACATAATCTTAAAGACTGACCGTGTTCTTAAGTAACATGCATGAAATATGTACCAATTGGTAGATGCATTAACCAAAGGCATTACACAAAATATATCAACAATATAAATTATGTAATGTAACAAAAAACATTAAGGTGGCTTTTTTACCAGTAAATTAAGAAGAGTGATGATAGCAGTCAGTTCAGAGCTTTGAATATATGTAATGGCAGCACTGCCTGTGATACAGTACAGACTAGTTCTTTTGGTTGCAGAGTGATGGCATCACTGTCCTGAGAGGGTCGTATCATGCAATGAAAAAGTAAAAGTAAATTGTTTTACTCTGTGGATAAATGTCAAAGGGTTAACAGCTTTTTTGACTCTATTTATAAAAGCATTCAACTGATTGCATGTGCATATTGTTCTGAATTTTGCAACACTTATCTGCAATGAAAGAGTATTCTGTATCTTAATATATGGTATCTTGGAGGCAGCCTCACATACCACAATAGGTAGGCTGCCTCCAAGATAGTGTGTATCATGATTCAGCACACTTAAACAACTATTTTACAAAGAAATGTCTGCAGATTAACTATTTGACTCTTTTACACCATGTCAACTGTGTATAAAAGTGGCTTACTTGGTTTTATGCAGAGGGTTTGATTCCATGATGATTGTCCCTTGCAGATCGAAACACAGGAAAGTTCACTGTGAAGTTGTAATATTTATAATATAAATATCTAATGAACAGTTTTGTGTGATGTTGATTTAGTGTTGTGAATGAAATACAAAATCATATATTACTGTAATATAGCATGCATGAGTGCACACACATGTATGTGTGTATGTGTGCATAAACCACATTTATATTATTCTTCATACTCCATAACTATGTATGCTGTCCATGTATGTAATATTTCATTACACATTAATGTGACTACAAAAATTTATGAACATTTTAGGAATGAGTAATAAATTGTGAAAGTATTTTGAAAGCTTCAATGAAAAATTATTATTATGAAGTGCAGTAACCTAGTCAAGCAAATTAAGTCATCAAATTCCCTACCTTTTATCAAAACAGAGGTAAATTACTGTGTATCACAAAAGCTTGCCACTAAAGCAGTTGAATCAGTCCACATCTTGACACACCTCTTCTTTAAGACTTATTTCAGTATTTGCCACCATCTTTGCCAAGGTCTCCCTCCTGGTCTCTTTCTGACTAAAACTGACAAGTCACGTATCTCAATATTGCAGATTTCTGTTCATTGTAATTGCTCAAAGTAGATATTTTCTTCAGTTAAATCATCTGTTCACAGTTGTGATTGCTGTAATGATGTGTATACGGAGGCAGCAGGTTCCTCTGAAATGTTGGTACATGAATATGATACCTGTTGTTGTGTATGCCAGTATATGGTACAGTACCTGTTGCTGTGTATGCTAGTACATGCGAGCTTGCTATGCAATAATCTTGCAGTGTACACGGAAACAATAAAAGAAACACCTTGAATTACAACGTCATATCTACACAATTTTACATTGAATCTTGCCTGTTTCTTCGTGAAAAAATGGTAGATAACTTTACTCTCAAGTTTTACACTTACTGTATTTATTACAAGGTGTTGAATACGATTATAGATAAAGGTGAACCTGGGGTTTAGAAAAACAAAAAGCTCCTTAATTTCCGGGGCATCATCATGTTTACAAAATGTGTGATGTGGGAAAAAAAAATCTGTTGTGCTACATGCTAAAATGAACAGAGTGAGATGGGACACATTTGGTCCCTAGATAAGTACTGTTTAATCTGTCACAGTGATCATGGGCCATGTTGGGAATTCAAGCAAGCAAGAGTTAAATATTGTTTATTTGGAGGTGAAGTGGTAGGCTGCCATTATGTTGAGGAGCACAACATTGTGTGTGCAGAAAATTAATAAACTGTGACTTGGACAAATCCAAGGCAGTGGAATTGCATGCAGCATTTTGGGGCTTCCTGTGGCAGTGGGGGGACCTAGAAGTGGCATTGTGTTACCCGTGTTTGTGTTGCAAGGTGTAAGGTACTCACAGCAGTGTTGTTGCTGATTTGCGTACTGTGGGATGTGGTGCTGTGTCACTGGGTATGTAGTTTCTGCATTGTACTGCTTTCATTTTCAGCTTTTGGCACTGTGATGCTCTGAAATGGTGGGAACTGCACACCCAACATGCAGCCTAGGGTCTTCACATGTGGCATGCCTTGAGCCTCTCTCAGGCTCCCTGCTGTTCGTCCATATCTCTGCAGTCTCCAGAACTAAACAAGGGCTCTTGATGAGGTAGCAGTCTGGCACTTCCTCTTCTGAACAACTGTATCCATGTGTTAAGTCCATCCCTGCCTGTCACTGAATTACATTGCTTTCCTAAATTTCACTATATGGCTTCAAGTTTGTTGCCTGGGTCAGGCTTGTATTGTCAGAATTATGTGCCAAATTTAGATCAGAGAAATGTAAAAGCTTTTTATCTGCTTTATAGCAGCCATTTTTGTAACCATATGAAACACAGCCATGCCATACCTGAGTGCTGTAGGTATGGGCTTCAGACCTTAGTGGCCTCAGTTCATTCCCAAAGCTACCCACAGATATTTATGGTGGACAAGGTGGCAATGGGACAGACTTTTTTCAGTACTTTAAGTCTTCTCACATCCTTATCAATCTACAAATGCGTCATATTCCCTTCTCCTCCCATCTGCAGGACAGGCAACAAACTCATTGGAGGTTGCAGTTCCGCTCACAGGACATGATGTGATTGTGTAGTAAGAGAATATATATATATATATATATATATATATATATATTTAACACACACACACACACACACACACACACACACACACATATGCATACACAGCAAGATACCTTTAATCTGACATCAGACAATCTGGAAGACCTGAAAATATGGCACTGAGGAGAGTAGTCCCAAGATCGGAAGTTTTGCTTTTTACCACAGTGAAGTGTAATCAGTGACACTGGCAGATCTCGGAGACATGTTCAAAAAGACCTCCAAGAGTTTTATGTTTTGCTGACAGTGCATCCTGGTATAACTCTGGGTAAATGACCAACTTGATGCACAATTACGTTGTGTAAAACGTTTATTATTGTAATCCTCTATAATAAATGTTTTATACAACATAATTGTGCATCAAGTTGGTCATTTACCCAGAGACCTCCAGGAGTGTTTGTACATCAATTGTGGTACCTGCATATCAACCGTTGTGGTACCTGTACATTAACCGTTGTGGTACCTGTACATCAAATGTGGTACCTGTACATTAACTGTTGTGGTACTTGTACATTAACCGTTGTGGTACCTGTACATTAACCATCGTGGTACCTGTACATTAACTGTTGTGGTACCTGTACATTAACCATTGTGGTACCTGTACATTAACTGTTGTGGTACCTGTACATTAACCATTGTGGTACCTGTACTTCAACTGTTGTGGTACCTGTACATCAACCGTTGTGATACCTATACATTAACCATTGTGGTACCTGTACATTAACCGTTGTGGTACCTGTACATCAGCTGTTCTGTATCTCCTGCCGCGTGTCTCCTCCTCCATCAACTTGTTCAGCTATGAAGACTCCGTGAAACGCAGAAGTTAACCCTGATGACCCTGAACCAACAGATGAAGCAGATGCAGCTCTGACTGGTTGTACAGCCCATGTTGCCTTAAGAAAGGTTCGTACTGGCACCATCTGATAATCTGGAATATTCGGTAATTTGGCACCCTCCGCTTCCATGCGAGTCGGATTTACGGAGTTTTGCTGCAGCTAGAGACAACGTTACACGATGCACTGGACACTGACAGCTGTGTATAACACCAGATTACTGGGCATTATTTTCAGTGACTTACTAGTACTAAAATTTGAGTCAGGTAGTACATACAGGAATCGGTCCAGAATCGTTTGTTTTACCATTTGCAGTCTAAAAATATAAAGGTTTCAATATACAGAGCTACAGTTTTGTCTGTTTTGTATGGGTGTGAAACTGTGTCAAAATAAGGGAAGAACATAGGGTGAGGGTGTTCGAGTATAGGGTGCTGATGAAGATACTTGTGCTGAGCGGGATAAAGTGACAGGAGACTGGAGGAAATTACGTAATGAGGAGCTTCAATTCGTAAACCTCAGCAACTAACATTGGGGTGATCAAACGAAGGAGGTTGGGCTGGACGGGGAGTGTGGCATGTTTCGGGAGAACGGAGAGGCATACAGGGTTTGGTTTGGCAATCTGGAAGGAAAGGGACCACTTGGAAGACCTAGGAGTAGGTGGTAAGATAAAATGCAATGAATATACTTTCTGTACGGCAAATATTAAAAATGTATTATTTCTTAATGAAACTGGTGTGCCATCTAGGCCTGCACAGGAACAATTTGACTTTGTAACTGAAAGATCAAACAAATAGGAAACTGTTATAAAAAAAAATCTGCAGCCACTGATTTTGTAGCTGCTTGTATCGAGCTGCGGTGTCGATATGCCATGATATACCGCATTTTGTAGCTGCTTGTATCGAGCTGCGGTGTCGATATGCCATGATATACCGCATTCTCTGTAACATGGATCAGTGTTGTGTGCTAGAAGTTTGTATAACGACCGCTAGATAGAAGCACTAGGGATATTTGGGACTTCGCATGCTCAGAAAATTAGGCTGGTTAAGGAAGGGGTGTGTAGACCGTCTTATACAATTCTGAGAAAATACAGCTGTTCTATGAATAGTATTCCACTCATCACGAAAAACCGAAAAAAAAAGCCTCATCAGTCAGGCCTGCTGGGTTGAGAAGAATCGTGGTGGTGACGTCGATTCATATCCAAAATGGATTCTCAGAAGCGAGGACCCACTTCCTGTCTTTATTGTCAGCCATTGCCACAAGCTAGGATTATATTGCTTCTGCCAGCCTTCAACATGTGCAAGAAAAGTAAATATCGCATCGTATTCAACAAAGGCGCCTACTTAAATGTCTGCGGAATTGGAGTTACAATCTGCTTTGGTTAAAAAGGACTTCAATAGAACCAATAGTGAAACACAAAGTAGAGTGAAGAGGAAGACCATTTCTTTGCCAGTTTAACAGCAATTCGAGACAAGTTCTATTGTAACAAAGGGATCCAAAATTACTTTCCTTCTTTTGTGAATTATATAAGCACGTATGTAGTGGTTTGTGAGCATTATGGGCGGCGATCGAAAAACTTTAAAAATTCTATGAATAAATTTGTGAAACAAAAACTGAAAGTCTTGGCAGCAACGATGGTTGAAAGAAGGAAGGTGTGTGTCTTAGGGAAGCAGATGTGTGCTGCAGGAGGGTGGAACTTGGGGGTGAATCGACGCAAACATTTTTAAATGTTTCTATTGACGTCAATAAAGTTTTGAAATTTCATATGACTCGGGCACTCAGTGTAAACGCAAATACCAATTACTGTATTATAAATACTTTCTCTTTTTCACAAAGTGGCGTGTCATCCTGACGTTTCGATTGTACGTTGCACTCACCCTGCTCGTTACTAAACACAAGGCCAGTGTTTTAACATTACACAATAAATTACCTTAAGCCATGGCGATGTTAGGCGCCTTCGTACAGAATTCCATAAAGCACTGCCAGCATCCTCTTTCCTGTCTGTCGGTCCGTCCATCAGCGTAGAACATTTCGGCTCCTGACAGACTGATTTTTCATGAAGTTTTATATTATAAGCTTTTACTAAAAGCTATTGAGAACGTTAAAGTCGGACAAAAATAACAGATACTTTGAATGAAAACGTACGCATGTGTATGTTGTTGGTCTTCATAATGGAGACAAATTCTGTTGTGTATGAGATGAGAGCTGAGGCTGAAGAAAGAGTTGACGATCTAAACACAGCAACTGAGGCAGACTGTGTGCTGAATGGGAAACTGGCTGAAGCAGATGAGCAGTTGACGAACTAGACACAACCGACTACGACAGACCAGTGTTTCCCATACGTCTTGCTCGCGGACCCCTTTTGTCTTCGAAGAGTACCCGCGGATAGTCACATCCTTGCTCACGTAAATACAGAGTGTCCGGATGATGGGCATCAAAAATTAAAAATTCAGAAATAAGTTTAGATATCTACAAAAACAAACCAGTAGCACAAGTAACACTGCATTGCATGATGGGACCTTAATTAAACTGACTGTCCCTCTATTTATCGCATTATTCCGTCGTTACACAACATATAAGACAGTTGCACTATTAAAACTGCTTACATTCCGCTACATGTTCCGGCCGCTGCTCGGCCATTATCAGGCCAACAAGGAATGGTGTTAATTAAGGCACATTCATTAGCTTCTTCCAATCCGATCCCACTGTTTACATTAAAAATCTTTAAGCTTATGAGGCCTGTATTTATGGTTAAAATGTTATTGGATTCAAAATTAAGTATGAAATGTATATCTTTTGAATTTCCACCTGCAAGGACGGACTGACAGTATGTCGTACCGCAGTCCGTAATGACACTTTGCTGGGTTGTGTGTGATTGTATATGAATGTACGTAGGGGAGGATCATTCACCTTAAGTATCAATTGGTATTTTGATTGTTCCAGTTTTAAAGTCATAACCGTTTTGAGTTGGTATCCATATTATTAAGAAATGTGAACTGTGGGTCTTAGACAGCACGTGTTTTTGGCACTTTGTCTTGGGTTCGATGCACTTATATTATGCGCAGTTCTGTGTACTTCCAGTTCAATATGGTTTAATGAATTATATTGTTGGATTCACTATTGTCTATTGTGTGCATTGTCTTGGGCGTCGTGTTGGTGTGCACCTTGCGTTAATTATAAGTCGCGTAGGTAGACTCACACAACACACACAAATGTCAGACTACCTACGCCACTACGTACATTCATATACAATCACACACAACCCAGCAAAGTGTCACTACGGACTGCGGTACGACATACTGTCAGTCCGTCCTTGTAGGTGGAAATTCAAAAGATATACATTTCATACTTAATTTTGAATCCAATAACATTTTAACCATAAATACAGGCCTCATAAGCTTAAAGATTTTTAATGTAAACAGTGGGATCGGACTGGAAGAAGCTAATGAATGTACCTTAATTAACACCATTCCTTGTTGGACTGATGATGGCCGAGTAACGGCCGAAACATGTAGCGGAATTTAACCAGTTGTAATAGTGCAACTGTCTTATATGTTGTGTAACGACGGCATAATGCAATAAATAGCGTTATGTACACAACGGCGGGGCTTCCTTCAAAAGAAAAAATTGACTGTCGCTCGCTTCGTGGCTACGAGAAGTTTCTTAATTAGACATTCTAACGGTCACACAAAACAAGCACGTCGTAAATTAAAAAATTACGCGATTGTTTTTTAAAAAAAACTTTTAATCTATGGAAGTAAATGTCACCGAAGCTATTAAAGAAACATATCCACGGATCCCGTGGGAATTGGAAACAGATCCCTTTGGATCCGCGGACAATACTTTGGGAACCGCTGTGATAGATCATAAGTATGTTGTTAAGGAAGTGAAGACAGTTGCGGTATATCAACAGAACAAGGGGTAGAAAAGTGTTGGGTCATTCAACGTTTACTGTCTGTCTGACTTTGTAACTCTTTGGTAATGTGTTTCTGTTGAAATAATGCGAATAAATCGAGAAGTTCCGAGTATAGGGACATTATTGCACTAATGTGATGACACACACGCACAGTACTGTACTGATGTGCTGACACACACACACACACATTCCTGTATTGATGTGCTGAAAAACACACGGTCATTACTGCACTGATGTGCTGACACACACGCACATTACTGTACTGATGTGCTGATACACACACACATTCCTGTACTGATGTGCTGACACACAGACGGACATTACTGCACTGATATGCTGACACGAACGCACATTAATGTACTGATGTGCTGACAAACAGACGAACATTACTGTACTGAGGTGCTAACACACACGGACATTACTGTACTGATGTGCTGACACACAGACGGACATTACTGTACTGATGTGCTGACACACAGACGGATATTACTGAACTGATGTGCTGACAAACAGACGGACATTACTGTCCTGATGTGCTGACACACACATTACTGTACTCATATGCTGACACACAGACGGACATTAGTGTACTGATGTGCTGACACAGACGGACATTAATGTACTGACACACAGACGGACATTAATGTATTTATGTGCTGACACACACAGAGACGGACATTACTGTACTGATGTGCTGACACACACACACATTACTGTACTGATGTGCTGACACACAGACGTACATTACTCTCCTGATGTGCTAACACACAGACGGATATTACTGTACTGATGTGCTGACACACAGACGGACATTACTGTACTGATGTGCTGACACACAGACGGATATTACTGTACTGATGTGCTGACACACAGACGGACATTACTGTACTGATGTGCTGACACACAGACGGACATTACTCTACTGATGTACTGACACACAGACGGACATTACTGTACTGATGTGCTGATATACAGACGGACATTACTGTACTGATGTGCTGAGACACAGAGGAAGTTTACTGTTCTGATGTGCTGACATACAGACGGACATTACTGAACTGATGTGCTGACACACACACACACAAATTAATGCACTGATGTGCTGACACACACACACATTACTGTACTGATGTGCTGACACACAGACCGACTTTACTGTACTGATATGCTGACACACACATACACACACATTACTGTACTGATGTACTGACACACAGACGGATTTTCTGTACTGATGTGCTGACACACAGACGGACATTACTGTACTGATGTACTGATATACAGACGGACATTGCTGTACTGATGTGCTGACACACACGGACATTAATGTACTCATGTATTGATATACAGACGGACATTGCTGTACTGATGTGCTGACACACACACATTACTGTACTGATGTGCTGACACACGGACATTACTGTACTGATGAGCTGAAACACACACGGACATTACTGTTTTGATGTGCTGACACACAGACGGACATTAATGTACTCATATGCTGACACACGGACGGACATTACTGTAATGATGTGCTGAAACACAGATGGATATTACTGTACTGATGTGCTGACACAGACGGAAATTACTGTACTGATGTGCTGAAACACACGGACATTACTGTACTGATGTGCTGACACACAGACGGACATTACTGTACAGATGTACTGATACACAAACACACATTAATGTACAGATGTGGTGACACATAGACGGATATTACTGTACTGATGTGCTGACATACAGACCGATATTACTGTACTGATGTACTGACACACACATACATTACTGTACTGATGTGCTGACACACAGACGGACATTACTGTACCGATGTGCTGACACACAGACTGATATTACTGTACTGATGTGCTGACGCACAGACGGATATTACTGTACTGATGTGCTGACACACAGTCGGACATTACTGTACTGATGTGCTGACATACAGACCGATATTACTATACCGATGTGCTGACACACACACACACATACTACTGTACCCATGTGCTGACACACAGACGGACATTACTGTACTGATGTGCTGACACACAGACGGACATTACTGTACTGATGTGCTGACACACACACGGATATTACCACACACACGGACATTACCACACACACGGACATTACAGTACTGATGTGCTGACACAGAGACGGACATAACTATACTCATATGCTGATAAACAGACGGTCAGTACTCTACTGATGTGCTAACACAGAGACGGACATTACTGTACTGATATGCTGACACACAGACGGACATTACTGTCCTGATGTGCTGACACAAAGACGGATATTACTGCACTCATATGCTGACACACAGGGTGACATTACTGTACTGATGTGCTGACACACACCCGGACATTACTGTCCTGATGTGCTGATACACAGACGGACATTACTGTACTCATATGCCGACACACAGACGGACATTACTGTACTGATATGCTGACAGACAGACGGACATTACTGTACTGATGTGCTGACACACACGGACATTACTGAAATGATGTGCTGAAACACAGACGAACATTACTCTAGTGATATGCTGACACATAGACGGACATTACTGTACTGATGTGCTGAAACACACGGACATTACTGTACTTATGTGCACACACAAACGGATATTACTGAAATGATGCGCTGACACATGGACGGAAATTACTGTACTGACGTGCTGACAAACATTTTACTGTACTGATGTGATGACACAAAGACGGACATTACAGTACTGATTTGCTGACCCACAGGCGGAAATAACTGTATTGATGTGCTGACACACAGACGGATATTACTGTACTAATGTGCTGACAAACACACATTACTGTACTGATGCGCTGGCACACACACATTACTGTACTGATGTGCTGACACAAACACACACATTACTGTACTGATGTGTTAATACACACATTACAGCACTGATGTGCTGACACAAGCAAATTGCTCTAATGATGTGCTGACACCCAGACGGACATTACTGTACTGATGTGCTGAAAAACACACAAATTACTGTAGTAATGCAGTGACACACAAATTATTCTACTGATATGCTGACACACAAACACTACTGTACTGATGTGCTGACACACACACACAGTACTGTACTCAAGTGCTGACACAAGCACATTAAAGTGCTGATGTCCTGACCCACACATTACTGTACTGATGTGCTGACAGGCACACATTACTTTACTGATGTGCTGACACACACACATTACTGTACTGATGTGCTGACACACGCACATTACTGTACTGATGTGCTGACACAAAGACGCATATTACTGTATTGATGTGGTGGCACACAGACGGAAATTACTGTACTGATGTGCTGAGACACGGACGGACCTTACTGTACTGATGTGCTGACACACACACATTACTGTACTGATGTGCTGAAACAAAGACGGATATTACTGTACAAATTTGCTGACACACAGGCGGAAATTCATGTACTGATGTGCTGACACACAAGCACAAATTACTCTACTGATGCGCTGACACACCCACATTACTCTACTGATGTGCTGACACACAAACACACACACATTATTGTACTAATGTGCTGACACACACACATCACTGTACTGATGTGCTGACACAACACAGTAACGTACTGATGTGTGACGCACACAAATTTCGGTATTGATGTGCTGACATACACGCATTAAATTACTGATGTGTTGAGAGACACACAGTACTGTACTGATGTGCTGACACACACTTTACAGAATTAATGTGCTGACACAAAGACGGACATTACTCTAATGATGTTGTAACACACATACATTACTCTACAGATATGCTGACAGACACAACTGTACTTATGTCCTGACATACACACATTACTGTACTGATGTGCTGACATAAACGCATTAATGTAATGATGTGCTGACACAAAGACGGACATTAGTGTACTGATGTGCTGACACATACATTAATGTACTGATGTGCTGACACACGCAAACATTACTGTACTGATGTTTTGACACACCCACACATTACTGTTCGGATGTGCTGACACACGCACGATTCTACTGATGTGCTGACACACACACACACCCATTACTCTACTGATGTGCTGACGAACACATATTACACTAATGTTGTGCTGACACACACATTATTGTATAGATGTGCTGACACACACACATTACTGAACTGTTGTGCTGACACACCCACGCATTACTGTATTGATGTGCTGACACACACACACATGTTACTGTACCGATGTCAAACACACTCACATTACTGTACTTATGTACTGACGTACACAAAACGTTTACTGATGTGCTGACACATACATATTACTGTACTGATTTGTTGACACGCACACATTACTGTACGGGTGCTGACACTCATATTACGGAACTGTTGTGCTGACACACACACCCACATTTCTGTATTGATCTGCTGACACACACACACACACACACACAAACAGGCACACACACATTAGTGTACCGATGTGCTTACACACATATTACTGTACTGATGTGCTGATGCACACGCACGCACTACGGTACTGATGTGCTGACACACACACACATTTCTTTACTGATGTGCTGACACACACATATTTGAACTGTTGTGCTGACACACACACACACACGCACACATTACTGTTTTGATGTGCTGACACACACACACACACACACACACATACACCTTACTGAACTGATGTGCTGACACACACATTACTGTACCCATATGCTGACATATAGACACTACTGTATTTATGTGCTGACACAAATTACTTTACTGATGTGGTGACATGCACGCATTATTGTACTGGCATGCTGACACACATACACCTCACTTTACTGATGTACTGACACATACGCATTACTCTACTGATGTGCTGACAAACACATATTACTGTACTGATGTGCTGACACACACAATTTACTGTACTGATGTGCTGACAAACACACACATTACTGTACTAAATGTGCCGAAACAGTACCTGTGGCAACGCACAATGTCACAATGCAATACACACATCTGTATCTGTGGCACCGCACAATGACACAATGTAATACACAACAATACCTGTGGCACCGCACAATGTCACAATGCAATACGCACATCAGTATTTCTGGCACCACAAAATATGACAATGCAATACACACATCAATATCTGTGGCACCGCGCAATGTCACAATGCAATACACACAACAGTCTCTGTGACACCGCACAATGTCACAATGCAATACACAACATTACCTGTGGCACCGCACAATGTCACAATGCAATACACACAAGAGTATCTGTGGCACCGCACAGTGTTACAATGCAATACACACAACAGTATTTGTGGAACCGTGCAGTGTCACAATGCAATACACACAACAGTTTCTGTGGCACCGCACAATGTCACAATGCAATACACAAAACAATATCTGTGGCACCGCACAATGTCACAATGCAATACACACAACATTATCTGTGGCACCGCACAGTGTCACAATGCAATA
>Ga0136643_10001399_pt1 | contig 29352 bp, 21 predicted proteins | sample TergutLab28metaG_FD_96883 | JGI IMG/M metagenome (GOLD analysis project Ga0136643, IMG submission 96883) | Labiotermes labralis P1 segment gut microbial communities from Petit-Saut dam, French Guiana - Lab288 P1 (version 3) (version 3) | ecosystem: Host-associated > Arthropoda: Insects >... | reverse complement strand
TGTGTGTGTGTGTGTGTGTGTGTGTGTATGTATGTATATATGTATGTATGTATGTATGTATGTACGTAATGTATGTGTGTGTGTATATATATATGTATGTATATATGTATGTATGAATTAATGAAACTGTCAGAAACTCAAGACTATAAAGCACTGAATAATTGGGTATTAGTAAATAATGGATATGAAAGGATGTAAAAGGATGACTTTTTGGCCTAATTTAAGGTCTTATTGCAAAATTTACCTGGAAAGACTAATAAAATTCATAAAATATTTCAGTCCAGATAGGAGGTGTTCCAGTCAAGATTTGAACCAGACAACGCCTTAACAGAAGCTAGAGGCATTTCATGTGACCCAACTGATTCACTTAAGCATTGTGTACGTAAAGTACACCTTAGAAATTGGATAATGTCCAGCACAATTTCCACACAATGCCTCAACCACTGCCAAAGACTTTGAGGGATTCAGGCACGTTGGGTGGAACTGCATATTTTTTTTAATTATGGCTTGTTTAATAATGCCACTTTTATTTCATGCTGTACAATACTAATGAAAGTTTGTCTTACAAACAGTAAAATGGGAGTGACTACAGACTAGTTTGAGATACTATCCCAACACATTCCTGCAGGACTGAGAAAAACCTTAAACAAATGTGCATTTATTTCACTTCAAGCATCTACTGGAAGGTTTAGAAAAGTAATTTACTTTATCACTGCTGCTAGTGATTTGCAGTTTTGCATATGCAAACATTTCCAATGAAAATACATTCATGAATATGAAAGCTGTGTATTCCAAAATGTTACCTCTTTAGAACCTGTGCATGATTCTTATTTTAATTTAAGATTACAATACAGTATTGTGGATGTCATTACAAACAAGAAATTTCAATTTGAATTAAATTTTACTATTTGTAATTAAGTTACACACACGCTCACCTAAGCCCTCTGGACCCACGTGGACGCTCTGACTGAGTGGAGAAGGCACTACTTGTGATGCTTACAACACTTTCAATATCACTGTCTCCAAAATCACCAATCACATCTTTATCAGGCGACAGTGAATGAGGAATCCTCACTTTGTGATCAGCAGAAGACATGGTACTATGTGAAGGTAGGTCACTGTCACTCCGACCACTGTAACTGCGTTCCCATCCTGGAAACCATGTTTAAGGATGTTGTAGCTTAGAACAAACCAAACAGGAAATACATGCAACAACATGCAGAACTACAGAAGCCTTGCAGATATTTCGGCCAGTATGTATTCAAATGGATTACTACTTCTATGCAATGTTTGCTCACACTTGTCTTAATTTACATTGAAGTAAAAAGTGTTATCTGCAATGCTTGTCCCAACAGCAACAACAAATACCCACACTGGGTCCAACACTGTAAAGTCACATAAGAATTTATGAACAATATAACCAAATTTAATTTGAAGACAATAGAGTTGAATTAAATCATTGATGAAAAAAGTGTGCATTTTGTTGGTTCTGCTTACATAACCAAATTTAACTTCAAAAAATACAATTTCAACAGAGAATGATTGCTTTATATTTCCTTTAAATGGTAAATTATTTCTGTTTCATAAAACCAAATCGCATCATAATATGTATTACAGTTCACAATTAAATGTTTAAATTCCTGCGTGACTTAATATTTTTAAAACACGTTATTATTCAAAGAGAATTATCTAATGGTACACTTTTGACAGTGGACCAATATGCTATAATTGTATGTCTAAAGTAGTATAGTTCAAGTACAAACCTGGTTTGGTGTTTCTTCTTTGAGTTTACTTAAAGTTAAGCATGCGAAACATGCTAAGTAAACACTGTGCTCCACATGCTTCTGGTGCAATGTACGAATTAATCATCGTTTTGTCCTTGTTCATTGCAATCAACTTCACAGTTCATATGACAAGTCTTCATGTCAGATTTTTTTTTTTTACACTTCTCACTTTGACATTATTTTTCACTTTCAAATTATCTGTTTTCTGAACAATTAGACACCATAAATTATCTGAAGTTTTTAGTAAGTGTACCAATTACCTCAGTGGTTACTAAAGATTATTCATGAGAAACCTAACCCTCAAAGCAAACAGTTGTTTTGCAATCATTTACTTTCCTCATACTGACCACTTAGTGTGTTTGACTGAACAGATTTCACGAGAAGCTTTGGGCAATAATTACATTGGTGAACACCCAGAAATAGTCAATGACCAAGGAAAGTTTTATACACTTCTTTGCAGAAAATAAATGATATGAAAAATTAAGCAGAGAAGAATGGTGTAGCACGTATCAAGGAGGTGAGCCATCATCACATCATCCGTGCAGTAGTGAGCGAGCATCTGATGGCGGCAGCTTAGGATGACAGCTTCAGACAGTAGCAGCAGCACGGCAGCCGCAAGCACGGAGCAAACAGCGATGCAAACAAAGCTACTAACATCATTAGCTAAGGCAGGCTATGAAGTCCTCACAAGATATTATTAAAGCACATTAGCTTAATTGCAAAATAATGGAAATTATTAAAGAACCCTACAAAATAACTAGGCTAATAGCTAGAATTTTTCAGTGGTTCTCAACCAGTTTTAGATGGTGATTCATTTTCTCATTGGTCTAGCAAACTTACGGCACAGAGAAAATAAATTTTATAAAGATACACTACATATGCATACATAATGCACTTTCAATGTATACTGAGACGCAAGACAAAGACAGGAAAGTCCATGTACATTCTGGTGTTAATATAAGTAACATAAATAAATATTTATTAGAAGTGTTTAAATTTAATCTTCATCTGCACTGACTTAAAGGCTACATAAAGATAACACATACTCCACACAATACTGCTACAGATTAATCAAATTTCTCATTTACCACTTAAAGAATGCCATAATACATATGATATTATAAGCCATTACAATAAATTCTGATATTTATATGTTATTTTGTATTTCATACGTAAAAAAGATTTTCTTATGAAATACTGTATTATACAAATTACAGAATTCCATCACATATAAGCACACTTTTAGTTTTATCCACTTACTACTACTATTATTGCTGCTACTACTACTACTACTACTACTATCTGTTCTCATTTGACTATTTCTTTATGAAATGTTTTTGCACTTAATGATAAAATTCAAGTACTAATAAATGAGATGAATATTGGAAATGGACAACCAATTCCTCAGGCTGAGCCATGACTCAGGCAGGCCCAGAAATGATTTCAGGACACTCCAAGTGAAATTTGTGGATTACAAAATGGCACGCAGACAGGATTTTCTCTGCATATTGTTTTCTCCTGTCACTATCATTCCACCATTGCTCCATTATTAATCTATACAATAAACGTTATACAATCTTAGAAACAGACAACAATATTAAATAAAATACTTCTCTCTCTCTCTTCCCCATTCCCCAGCAACAACTGATTCTTGGATATGATCATTAACACAAAAATTAAGTTCATCTATACCATAGGGGTTTATCTGGCCCAGGATAAGGTCCTGTGGTGGACTCTTAAAAGCATAATAAATAATTGGACTCCTCAAAAGGCAAGAAATTTGTCTAACTGGGCAACTACTAGATTCTTAATTATGACTTTTTTTCATGAAGTTAGTCTTCCAGTCATACACACCTCATCTGATCAAGCACAAAGCACTGTAGATAAGATTAAATTCCTGACAGCTATCATTAAGCTTCTACTCAGAGGACCAATGAATTCATGCAGGAAAGTACTGTCAGCTTAGCAGAAATAAAAACTGAAGGAAAAGAAAAAGATGAGGAAAGAATAAAATAAAAGAGTGACAGAAGGGAATGTGAGAGACAGAACAGCTAAAAGAAAAAATATAAATAGAGAAAAAGAATAAAAGATAGACTGAACAATAAAAACAAAAAAAGAGAAACAGAAAATATTAAGAAATTAGTAATTGGTAAGGTCTCTTCTGAAAACTGATAAATCAACAGAATTCCCAGCTGCATAATATGGCAGGTAACTTTTAATTATTTACCTAATGCACTGACTTGTAATGCTTCAAGAAAAACTCAGTATACATACACACATCTTCAAGGAGATGTGAATAGACGGTTGTCTGGTTCCAATACAATTTCCCAACCATAAATACTGCGACACAACTGATCTTTAATCATTTTCCATTGATTTCAGAGCCAACCAGTCCCTCAAAAACTTTAGCAAACCTCAGAACCAGAGTACAGCGTTTCCACTCAATGCTGGAAACAATATTACATACAAAATGCCATGAATAACACTAATACTTCATACAGAGTGGGCCAAAAGTAGGTATACAGTATATAGTATAGCATCCTCTGTATACCTACTTTTGGCCCACTCTGTATAATGTTTGGCAATGTAACTGGAAATAGGATGTAGTTCTCACTTCACTGACGTGGCTGGGTATAATCATGGAAATGAAAATGTATCTGTTTTGCACTACACATCTGACTAAATATGTTTTAAAAAACTGTGACAGTAGTTAGGTATTATCACTCAAGTGTTTTCTAAGCTTGAAGACTTCATGTGACATCTCTGTAATATGCAAATGACAAAAGCTGTGGTTTTAGAAGTTTCTGACAGTGTTTCAGTATTATCATAAATGTATTTTCTTTTGAAACTGTACATTATCTGGAGAAACAGGACATATGATATTCTGGGCATCTCGGTTTTTGTTGCCTTCAAACTGAAAGAACGCACAGCTATATGCACTGTAGGGTCAACATCACTTCAATCTTTTAGAATCTAGCTTATAAATATTTGTTCTGAATGACATATATTACTTTTGCGTTGCTGGAAACCATCTGACTCAGGACAGGGTATGGTAGCACACATTTACAAATATGACAAAGAAATATGGGTTCTACACACAACAGGGAATTTCTTCACTATCAAGTAATTATTGTATTTTCCACAGTGATTTTGTTTTACTGAGTCATTTCATTTTCTGCTTTTCAAGCTCATTAATATCCAGTGTCACATTAGTTGAGTACATTGGTTGTATATGTTATAAGTCTATTCACATACTTACTTACTTAATTACTCCATGAAGCAGAGTCCTTCTTGAGAAGCTAATCGGTTCTCAGCTAGTCATGAAATTCCATGGATTTTATGGAACCTGAATGTTCATTAACACATTCACAAATGTCTGCCACCTGTCCCACTCCTGAGCCACACTGATCCAGTTCATGCCCTCACATTCCACTTCCTGAAGATCCATCTTAATATTATCCTCCCATCTAAGCCTGGGTCTTCCAAGTGGTCTCTTTCCCCCAGGTTTCCCTACCAAAACTTTGTATACACCTCCACTCTCCCCCATACATGCTACATGCCCCGCCCATCTCATTCTTCTCAATTTGATCACCTGAACAATACTGAGTGAGGAGCACATTTCATTAAGCTCCTCATTATGTATTTTTCTCCATTCCACTGTTCCCTTATCACTGTTAGGCCCAAATATTCTCCTCAGCACCCTATTCTCAAACACCCTCAGCCTATGTTTCTCCCTCAATATGAGTGACCAAGTTTCACACCCATATAAAACACCAGGCAAAATTATAGTTCTGTATATCTCAATCTTTAAATTTTTGGATGGCAAACTGGCAGACAAAAGAATCTGCACTGAATGATAGCAAGCATTCCCTGACATCAATCTGCTCTTAATTATTTCCCAAATGGGATTTTGATTTGTTAAGGTTCTTCCCAAATATTTGAACTCTTCCACCTTTTCAAATGAACTATTAACAGTCTTTATATTGTGACTTCGTCCTGCATTCAGGTCTCGAGACATTACCATTTACTTAGTGTTATAAGCAGTCACTTCTAGACCAATCTCCTTAATAGTGACTAAAAAAATTTTGTGTTTTTCTTTATAGTATGATTGCTTCCACCCACATCATCAACATAAACCAAAAGCTAACATGTACCATTTAATTTCAAGCCATCCTGATTTACCTGAACCCTCCTAATGGCATTCTCTAATGTAAAATTGAAAAGCAATGGCATTTCCTCTTTTCACACCATTCTTAATAGGAAACACACCAGACAAAAGCTTGCCCTACCTGGACTCTGCTATAGGTTTCACTCAGACACATTTTTATTAGCCTAACTAGTTTCATGGGGATACCAAACTCAATGAGAATATTATAGAAGATTGCCCCCATAACTGAAACACAAGCGTTCTTGAAGTCTATAAATAGCTGATGCACTGCTTCATTGTATTCCCACTTTTTTCTCAAGTATTTGACAAATGCAGAATATACGATCAGTAGTGGATCTGTTGTGTTGAAATCCACATTGATGATCCCCAATAATTTCCTCTGCCTTTTGAGTAAGCCTTGACAGCAGGATGATGGATAAAATTTGTACATAGTTGACAAAAGTGATATGCCTGTATAATTACTACATTCCATTTTATCACCCTTCTTATAAACAGGTACAATGGTCGACTCCTTCCACTCGTCAGGCATTTCCACCTTATTCCAAAAAGAATGAATAAGTTTATGGATATGGACCTCAAACTGAATTGTTCTACCACCTGCTCTAATCAAACTGGGATTTGATCAATACCTGGCAATTTGTGTCTTTTTAGCTTCTCAATAGCCATCTCAACCTCAGACACTTGTGGTTCTGCTGTGTGTATTTCTGTCTGCCTAACATCACTAAACCCCATGTACATTGAACAGCTGAGAGAAATGGTTCCTCCACCTAGCCAAAATATTGTGGGATTCTCTAACCAAATCACCCTTCTCATCCTGCACAACATCACTTCTAGGTTGGTAACCTTTCTTAAAATCACTGATGCCGCTATACAAGTCTCTGTTATTTTTTTATCTTACTGTTAGTTTCAAGTTCTCCAATTTTAGCTTTCAGATATTCCTTCTTTTTGTTCCTTAAATGTCTATTAGCTTCATGTCTTACATTGTTCAGATTATCTACAATGCTTTGGTTAGTCTATTCACATACATATACATAATTAAACAAAATCTATTTCCTTACCAAAACTAGGTGAAAGAACAAATAAGCTCAAAACTACACATAAAACAAGGGGATTCATGATACTATCACCAGTGTGGGCACAACCCAATGGCTGAGAAACACTGAACTAGACAACTAAACTGAAATGAAGCAGCATTTCTACATCAAGTGCTCATGCATCAAATGAATCAATTTCAGTGGCTGTATACTCACTCCCAATTCCAGATCCTCGCATTTCTTGCATCACCTTCATTCTTTGCTTCATCATCCGTGCCCGATCCTCTAGATCCTGCCAAGTAAGAAAATCGTATATAAACACTACCTTTTTAAATGTAAATTCATGGTTTAGTGTAGTAATGCCAGGTACTAAATACAATAAACGGCCACAAAAACCAAGTGTATGTACATACACAGTGCGATCCATAAGTTTTAGGATTGACTTTTTTTAAATAACAGAACTAGAGCGATCTACCGGCCAACACACTAACTACGTACTATCAACCAACATACATTCATACACCGAGTTTTGTTTGTTTATCTTGGAGAGCATACGAGATATAACTTGTCTTGTAAAGTCACTTTTCTTTATACGTCATGGATGGCGTAAATGAACAATGAGTTGCCATAAAATTTTGTTTCAAAGCCAGTCTATCTGTGACAGAAACACTAGTATCGGTACAAAAGGCTTATGGGAATGAGGTTCTGAAATGATCAAAAGTTTTTAGATGGTATTCTCGATTTTGAGATGGAAGGGAGCTGGTAGAAGATGACAAGAGAGGTAGTCTTCCAAAATTGACTCATACTGAGGTAAACATTGCTGCTGTTGCTGATTTGGTAAGAAATGACTGTTGAATCACATCACGAATGATAGCAGAATCTTTGAACCTCCCCAAGACTGTAGTTCTTCTGATTCTGAAAAAGGATTTGGGAAAGAGAAAATTGTGTGCACATTTTGTTCCACACTCCTTGACAACCTGAGCAAAGGGAAGATCAAGTCATATCTTGCCAAGACATTACCCGATGACTGATGAAGAAAAAATTTTTTTAAATAAAATTATTAAGGGAGATGAGACCTGGTGTTTTGCCTATTACCCCGAAACAAAGCAACAGATTTCTGAATGGGTTGGTGAGACATCCCCTCAGCTGAAGAAATTGAAATTCCAAAGGTCCCACATCAAGACCAGTTGATAATTTTTTTTTTTGACTCTCAAGATATAATGCACAAAGAATTCATACCAGAGGGAAAAACAGTAAATGCAGAATTTTATAAAGGAGTAATGGATCTCCTCCTGAAGTGCATTCAAGGGGTTTGTCCAGCTGTGTTCTGCTCTTGAGATATTTTCTTGTTACACGATAATGCACCTGCCCACAAAGCTGCAAGTGTTTGCCAATTTTTGACCCAAAAAAAGTTACAACCCTTTATCCCCCCCCCAGTACTCACCAGATTTATCTCTGCCAGACTATTTTCTGTTCCCCAAGTTGAAAATGAATTTAAAAGGACTCCACTTTGCAGATGTTGCTGAGATCCATGAAGCTGTAACGGTTGAATTACAGAAGGTCCAAAAAGAGGAATTTTTGGCAGCTTTTCAGAAATTGTGTGACCGCACAAAAGCCTGTATATATGCCAATGGAGCTTATTTTGAATAATAATAATAATAATAAAAAAGAAATGTGTCTTCGAGTTTAAAAAAAAATCAGCCCTAAAACTTTTGGACCGCACTATATATATATAAATATATATAAAAATGTTTATTTTCTCCCCCCATGGCTTGATAGCTGTAGTGGGCTCAGATCTCCCACTATCGAGGTTTCATGATCACACTGTTATACACACTACATTTGGTCGGACTCCTCTGGATGAGTGGTCGATTCACTGCAGAGACTTCTACCTGAGAACATACAACACTTAAAAGTGATAGACATCCATGTTCCCAGTGGGATATGAACCCACAATCTGCAGACCCACACTTTAGACCATGCAGCCACTGGGATTAATGATCATACACTAGAGCTTCTTACAAGACATTAGCACACATAGTAACAATTTAACCTACTTTCATTCCTAGATCACTTTATAGTGGGTTTTAAGAGAATTTTAGTGTTGTAATATACTTTCACTTAGAAATTAGATAAAGTACCATTATCAAAATGACTAAATTATATCATTTAATGCCACTCGCTCATGACTACATTAAAGCTTTTCAATATTTTACTCCAGATAAAAAAGAGAAGCTAGTTATATAAAATAAAATGTGCATACACAACACACATACCAGTACCCGTGCAGACAAATGTTTGTCTAAGGCAATTTAAATTTGTGATAGTTCAGTGCCTAGTTTTGGTATAATACCCAAAAACCCACATTTCATCACCCATCATAATTCATTTTCGCGAAGCTTTTTTTAGTTTAAGCTAATAAAAAAAGTTCCATACACACATTCAGTCGGCTCTCTTTCTTCTCAAAGCATTGATTGCATTTTTTCATGAATTTGCGACAACAACCAGCGGCCAGAACAACGGTCATCTTCCCACAATTTTCCAGCACTTCTTAAGATGTCTGCACCATTCAGACGCTGTTGGGTAACTTAATGCCTCATCACAGAATGCCGCCTTTAAAAAACTGTAAGTTACCTGCTGTTTCCCCCATTTTTTTAAAATAAGGTTTCATGAAAACAGAAACCTGCTGTTGCATTAATGACAATCTTAAAAAATCACTTACTCTATCATCAGTTCAAATAACTGCCTTTACAGTGCAAAAAAGCGAGCTAAGACTGAATAGAAAACAGCAACAGTGTCCACAGAGTCTACTAAACCATGCCCAATCATTATGCTTGTAAAGGAAAGATATATGTGCAGTACAAGAACTCTGTGGACAGCCTTGATATGTAATACAGGATCTTCATCTTGTCTGAGAACTGTTGTATGTAACTTCTCACCACATCTTCATCAGGCATGTGCACAATTGACTGAGTGTTAAAATGACAACTAAGCCAACAGGAATGGGCAACATATAGTTGTCAGATACAGTAATAACCCTATACAACAAGGATGTTTTACAGAACATCCCAGATTCTAACAACAATGACAATGAAGGTGATGTGTTCTGCTAGGATCTAAATAAATCATGTGGACTCGAAGGTTTCAAACCTTAGTGTATGTGGGAAACAAAATCAAGCAGAACATCTTGGATGGGTAACTCTCCCTCAAAACAGAACACCAAGAAAAAAATAATATGAAAACTTTCTGAAGGCTGTTGTGATGTAAATTGGGTTGTGCATCATTCAGCGACTTTTCTTGACTCTAAAAGTCATGAACCATTGGTTTTCATTATAATTGGAAGAGTGTATAATACATACGGTTCAGTACTGAAACCAGAATGCACCTTACTAAGGACAACAGAATATACAGTTCCAAAGGGTAAGAAACTGTAAAATTAAAAATACCTGAGCAACACGTTCTTTAAGAGCTTTTTGTAGGGCATGTGGTATCTGTGGAAGCTGTCGTTTCTTGGGTGAATCAGTAGGAGTGGCAGTTGCTGAGCGGGAGAAACGTGGAACATAGGCATGTGAAGGAATGGGCTGACCATGAAGATGGATCCTGCCCTCTGGTGGTGACAGGCTACGATGGTCCCCCATACGCCGTGGGCTTTTGGATCTGCTCCTAGAATGAAGGCTAGGAGAATCTGTAGGAGCTGCAGAATGTGAACGTTGACCCATCATACCCTGACCTCCATTCTGGAATAAATTATCAAATCTCAATCTGATACTTGTCAAATACTGAAAAAATGATTCCTTTTTATGTGATGGTAATATCAACATCACCATCATCATCATTTTTCCAGTCTCAGGTCCAAGTTGCTTCCTAAGGTCCTACACAACAGAATCCTTAACAGCTAAGAGTATGAGCATCAGAAAGGATGCTATAATCTTAGTAGAGGTAATGTGACTGCAATATACATAGCAAGACAATATACGGCACTTAAAAAATGTAATAGAATATAAGAGAAAATGCATGGTGAGTGCAAGAACACACTTTAAAACAGACCTCTATAGATGGTAGATGTATTCTTATAACAGAAACAAAACAAACTTCATGAGATTTGAGGTTATCACAGTGGAATTGCTACAAATTCAATTCTTCTGAGATCTTATGCCATACAAATTAATGAACAGTACCTACACACCAATCAACAGTCCTCAGAATTTATCTATACAGTTTAGTGTAGATATAAGTAATTTCAGTAACCCACAAATGCAAATAGAATGACTAAATTACTGTAATTACTTGTAAGAATGCACGAAGTATATGTCAAATTAGTGTACAGGCATTCTCTTCTATTCAAACTGGATTAAGACACGCTTTTAAAAGTCACTTTCAGCCCTGTCTTAAAGCACATATTTTATTCACTGGAAGAGCATACGTTAAGTGAGGTTGATAATAGCCCATGAGTGAAAGAAGAACTAATGAGTTGTCATCTAGTATGGCATAAACATATATGTGCAATTTTACCATGGTTATGCTTAGTTAGGTAAAAACTGCAATTAACTGAAACTGAACTAGCCTATCTCAGATGTTTGAAATAGATAAATAATAACTAAGCTAAACTAAACTAAACTAAACTAAACTAAACTAAACTAAACTAAACTAAACTAAACTAAACTAAACTAAACTAAACAACTATGTGTGCTCTTAGGCTTCCACAGCTGTGTAAATGAGAAAATGCTCTTCTGGGATTTTACACAGCATAGATTGTTGGTTTGTTGCCGATGTTATGGGACAACCTATTAGACCCACCTTCAAGGGCTAGCCATGACCCTTTCAGATGGAACTGACACGTTGTCCCGTAGTGCTGGTAACAAACTATCCATCTACATTGTGTAAAATCCCAAAAGAGCAAAGACCTCTTAAACTGAACTAAATTCTTGGAATACCTGTAAATCTGGCAGTTTGACATAGAATTCAATTTACATTAACTCAGAATTGTTTAGTGCTTAACATAGTTAAACATTACCCCAAAAAATCTGTCATGCTTTGCTACTATATAGCTTACTTGTCAACTTACATGTCTCATCAAAATCATTAGACATATTCTATCAACACACATATTATATTGGTACGACAACACACACAAACTAAATCAATGTTCTGCAGTAAGATATGTGGATGTTTATTACATTAAAGCAATGCTGTTTGATTGAGTGAGGAACAAATCAGTATAGAATATAATAACATTATAAAAGCAGATTTAAAACTTCTGTCTAAATAATTAATGATAAACTGGTTTCATGACCATGTTACAGAAGAAATATATCTACATTACAGTACTGCAAGAGACCTGGCATGTCGGATAATCCATAGCTTCATCTATCAATACTTTGCAATCAATTCCAAATTAATTAATGATGATTAGTTCAAATCTCAAATTCTCCATTTATTTTGCATTATGAACATTCCAATAGTACACAAACTGGTCAAAAAACCACCTTCTCAGTGTCTACCTGTGTGGAAGTTGTGAAACATTTTACTTCAGCAATTTTACTTTCCAGCTACCTGCATGCAACAATAATTACCTTAAAAATGAAATAAAATAAAATAAAGTTTATAACATTTACCTCATTTCAAAACTGGTAGATACTTTCACCCTATCAAATAAAAATAAATAAATAAAGGAACAGACTATATTTCACTAAAAGAGAGTAGAAATGAATACTTTAATTTACATTACTGGCAATATTTATAATAACTTCACTTTTGGCTCACTGATTTTTTATTTCACAAGAACTTAATTTCATACCATGCACCTGGTTACATCAACACTTTATTTGCTCAAGATGACTGACCTTCCTCTGAGGCTGGTAACTGATCATTTTATCACGACTTGTCATTACAGCTGCCCGTTTCCTTCCCTGTGGTGACATGTCACGACGAGATCTCCGATGTTCTTGCATCTCTATTTCAGGTGGTGGACTGCAGAATCAAAAATACACAAGCCTCATATTTTAATTTCACATGTTGTTCAAGTGTGAGTGAAAAATGCATTATAACCACAATAAATACACAAGTATGAAAATTAGGTCTAATCCCACAACAACACAACTGTCATTGACTACTATTCTACTCATTCAGATTCAGCACTACTAAGAAATTATTGTTTAATCATTTTATGTCATTGTATAATATTCTTAGGTTATATGGCATCAAATGGAGTTTCCATTTCAATCTGTATATCCTGTTCATATAAACATAATTTGTGTCAACATACCTGGATGAACTACCAACACTACTAATGGATGCTCCATCTGCAACCCTTCGTTCTCTAGCCCCAACACCACTCAACCCATCTTCCAAATCACACTCTGATGTATCTGAATCAGACAACCTTGAAGTGGTACTAGGCGGTGACAAATGATCTGTTGGAGTCAGAGCCAATTCCATATCCGTGGGATCGATGTCTCCATGCCGCTAATTGAAATAAATGCACACTTTGAACTTAGTATCAGATAAAAAATACTTTAAAGTTACTGATAACTTTAAAACATTTTGTTTTACTTTTGAATTCAAACACAATGGGATGTCCTCGATTAAAATTAGAATCAGATATGTGTCTTATACCCAGTCTTAATTTAAGAGAGCATACTAAATGACCAGGCAACCATTTTTAAGTCTCTGGTGACTATGCACTGCAGTACACTCTCTAATTCTGTATGTTGTATGTTTTTATACTGTATATGAATCATAATTGTTATGTATATTTTTTTTATTGTATATGAATTGCATTAGCTAAATAGAATTATAAAAATTTAGTATAAGAAATGATGGATGTACCCTACACACACTGTTGTCAAAAGGATGAAATAAGTTGAAACCGAAACTGAAATTCACTTAGGAACCATAGGTTTCTACATTAGCTTTATGCTAGGATTTCTGTCAATTTTTAATTATGTTGTGGAAGTGATTTGATGAGTGTATCCTTTGGGCTGTCAAGTTAAGAAATAAATAGAGGAAGTTGACCATCTGTACCAGCTATCTTCATTTGGGCATGGCAGTGCAAAGGAAACACTGGGATCTTGACACAAAATTTACCAACTTTGAACTGCATGATATGAATAAATTAGATTATGTGTCACAGACTAAATTAATTATTACAATTATAAAATGCCAAGGAAAGAAGTCTACATTGAAATTCAGTAAAGGATAAAAAGCCTGATGCAGCACACTCAACAAGGTGGACAACTGTCAGGATCCAGACATTATTTTAATCCTGTGCTGAACAAACATAGACATAAAACAAACCGGAAAGATAAGGAGTATAAAGAGGAAACAAAAATGGGGACACAGAAAAAGACAGACACAAGTTCACAATATGTTAAGCTTAACACTTTTCAAATAATCTCCATATTTTTTAATGACCACAGAATAAAAATCACATGCTTGGATCTGGAAGGGTTCAAGAGCTAATCCTGTCTGAAATATGCCAACAAATCACCCATGAATTTCTTTATCATGATTTCATTGCACCCACACACACACTAGTCTCAGAATTAGGATACAGGTGGTAAATAACAAGGCTCTTTACTAACATATGTACCAAAGCACAAGATCTTATTTACACACCCGTTACCTATTCCATCACAAAACTCAACACATGCAAAGCCTTTTCTAATATATGTACTGACAGATTAACAAAGGACTAGATAAAAATGTAATGCTGAAAAATAAAATTACAAAGTAAGTTGGAAGTTATACAATTACAAAAATCCACAGAATACCAATAAACAAAATGTCCCAAGTCCCTTAAAACTTTAAATTATTAGGAATGGACAGGCATGAATAAGTTAATAGCTGCTTTTCGCAATTTCGCAAACTCGCCTAAAAACTTAACTTTACATTGTAATACCTGGAACCAGAGTGACTGTGTTCTTCAACAGACTCAACGAACAGGAAAAACAGAAAAGAATGGAGAAAAGGTAGGGAAGGAACAGAAGAGAAGGGTAACAGGAAAGAAGAAGGCCAAGGTGGAGCAGAAATCCAAGCAGAAGGATGAGAATAATGCATACAATAAATAAGCAGGACAGCAAAGATAATAGACATGTGAAGAGTTCATATATCAGCAACTTTAGTACAACAGGTAATTAGAATATCAGTGGCTACATAAACTTATACTTACAGGATGTGGATGTGTCAGTATTTCTTCATGAGCACTAAGGTAGTACCAGACAGGTTCCTCATTAAGAGGTGCTTCACTCAGCTCCACTACAACCTGATACATTTTAATCATTACATTGCAGTTAGTAACCCATTAGAATGCAGAATAAAATAAATATCAGAGCTATATGTTTCCCTACATGGCAATTATATGCATCTTAGAAACATATATTTTGTTGGAATCTGCAGAGAAAAATGCATTGGAGGCGATATTGTGATCTAAAGAAAGCAGTAATGGAATTTAAGGCCTGGAGAAGTATACAGGATATCAAAATAATCATTCTTTAAGTTGGAAAAATTGTGACAAAATATTTTAGTGCTCCCTTGCATTTTTCAGATATAATCAAGTTGGGGCTTAAAAACATTATGAAACATTCCAGTTCTTCTTTTTTGGAAAGTAAATCTAGACACATGACAATGCCTCTAGGTTGGACACACATCTGTGCCACTAGTTACTTTTGACTGCCAAGTAATAATAGTGCATAATACTAAAAACAAGTGTATGCATAACTTCTTATTTGGTGACAGGAAAAGTATTGTTTTAGTAGCAAATTAAACATTACATATGATATCATCCCAAGGAAATTAAAAAAAAATAAAACCTAATTTCTAAGAACAAAGGTAAAGTTAAAGCTGTTCCTATGTAAGCTATGAAGGCATATGGGACAGTGAGGTTTGAACCTACTCATTCATAAGCTTGACACTAAGTGGAAGTAAGTAATCAGTTTTATGCCCCAAGCTCTCTACCCCCAAACAGAGTCCTGTGTACCCATCAAGAGGATCATTGGACCCCAGAGCTGGTTTGGACATTTTGAAGAAGAGAAAAATTACTTGCTCCTGACAGGAATCGAAATACAATTTCCCAATTGTCCAGCCCAGAACCAGTCCCTATACTGACCATGCTGTCCTGGCTTCTAAGGAATTCAGACAGCCCTTTAAATTTGCCACAGTATGCAGAATTTACAATAATACTGGTTCTATCAAAATGTATAGAGTATAGCTCCTCGTTTTTTTATCTGGATACCTAGGTTTAAAGAGCACAGCCATCAAAAGTCCTGAATGAGGGTTTTGTGCTTACTCTGAACCTCTCCAGCTAGATTCTGAAAAATTCCCTAAATACAGAACATGACTATTATCCAAGTTATCATTAACAACTTTTCTGCCACCTGATGCTAGGCAGCAGATAGCTCATACTGTTAAGTAACTCAAGAAAATAGACCACTCTGAAATGTACTAATTTATCCTTCATTTTAATTGGAACACTATGAGCTAAGTACTTCAGTTGTTCTGACATTAAACAGGGTAAATAAGTCAACTTGAAGACAGCAGAATGATACCTGCAATTCGTAAAAAATGGAGAGTTAAAACACCTGTGTCATATGGCATTTAAAATTCTCACAAAAAATGCTAAGAAACGTGAAGAACGAGGTATGCATATCTGGCAAGCACTATGAGAAGGGAATATCATTATATTTAAGAATATGTACCCCATCTGTCTGTGTAACAAACAAGATAGAATTCATCCCATAGACTTTAAATGGAAACTGTAACGTTCTTCAACTGATGACACAGTACCTCACCAAGAAAATCGTTGGCTCCATAACGAACATAGTCCCATACTGTCACTTCCAATACCCGAAGCTTTAAATCTGCTCGTCGTATTGATGAGTAGATAAAGGTCTGATTCCACTTGGGATCATTGGTGTTGGCTAATGTTTTCGTCCGCCTCTTGGACTTCTCACTGTAAATTGTCATGACCTAAGTTCACACACCATATCCAGCACTTGGCCCTTTTATTCAAGTAAAATTAATCATAATTTTGAAACCTATATTAGAACATGTTTTGTTCCAAATTACAACACTTTAAATATAGTTCTGAACATTGAGATCACACCAACATAATTTTAAAGGCCATAAAATATGGACGCACACATATTAATGTAACAACAGATCCCTCTATCAATACTTAACAACACATTGCTCTACATCAAGCTGTCTGCATCAGGCACAATGTGACCAAAAAAAGAGGCTGTGTCAGACACCAAGGGGTTGAACAAGAGGCTGTCTGCAACTGACGCCATGTTGCAGGACAACAGGCTGTATTAGACACCTGTGACTAAATACCCCCTAATAAAGGGTTGGTAGCCAGAATTTAACTTGCAAGTAACAGTGCTAGTTCTGAAAAAAATACAGGGCTTGCTTATTGGATTACCCATATAAACTGATGAAATACTGCAACACACAGTCAATGAAGGTTACAATATAAACTATACAGTTACCTTATTATGTCTATTCTCTCATGGCCTAATGACACTGCTCAAATTCATAATTTTTGGCTTTAGCATAATAGTGCGTACCTCCGATCAGGCAGCAGGAAGAGTTTGGCATATGGGTTGCGAGGCTGACCATTGTTCCTAGGAGTAAGCCCAGCTGCACTGGCAACTGTTACAACCAGCTGAAGTGCCCCTGGGTCAAACCACAGCTTCACCTGCACAGTTATGAATCATAAAACACTACTGGTAGATTTGGTACAGTACAAACAGCACAAAAAAACAAACTTTTAATGCTACCCCACATACAAAGAAAAGAAATTGAAATTTATGGGGGCAAGTAGTATATTCACACATTAGGATGGTTAACATCTGCCACTTCAACCACACTACATACATATATATAATAACTGCAAGGTTCATGTTTGAAATTAATTTTCAGTAATGCAAAACTGTAATTCTGTTATTTGCAGTTACATATGATGTAATTACACTGTAAAAGTGGTGAAGTATTCATGCAATGGGTGCAACTGCTGCTTATATCCTAATATTAAATAAAAACAGCTACGCTATACATCTTGAATAAATGTCTACATTGCAGTCCTATGTCACACACCAGTATACTGTTTGAAGATGAGTTGAGCACTACAGTCACTTTCCTAATGCAAATTTTTCCCCACTGTAAAACCTTCCACACACTGTGCTTTCTTCTGAATTTCATCACAGCATGCACAAGGTGCACATGTCCCACTGTGCACAAGCATAATCCAGCCTATCAGAGTCTCAAAATTTTCTGAAACTATGAAATATGTAAATTTTTCACCTCTTACATAATGATTTATAAATAATTACTTTTGATTCTTTTCTTCTGCCTTTTCTATGAATACAATTCTAGTGTTTATGTCAATAACAACGAATATAAATTCAGTCAGCTACAGCTAGAGGTTGCAAGACCTTGACAAATGGTGTTGGGTCTTGTGTGTTCTAATGATCCACCAAGCAATAGTGAGAAACCGGAGGAACAAGCAACCCGTTAGTCTTCCAGGATTGCTGGTGGTTGGGTGTAGGACTGACAACCCTAACTCCTAAAACCTAAACTGTTTCAAAATCCTAAGAAAAAATTGTGGTGGCCATGACCTGAATATAGGCCAAAGTGCCACAGCAAAAAAAGAGTGAGAGAGAATGCAGTTATTCTTTAACAACGCTCGCTAAGAGCAACTGAACAATGTGAAATTTTTGAAAGAGAAAGGTTGTTCATCCAGTTCTTGAAAGCATTCTCTATGTTATTTCTGGTCAAACTGACCTGTAACCGACCTCCTACATTGGAAATGGTGGGAGAAGAGCCCAACCTAGGTGGACGGGCTGAACGGTGTGGAATATGAAGTTCTGGTGAACCTGGAGATGTCACCAGAACACTAGGCTTGTCTCGACGACCACTGTCATAAACATCTGGAAAGAAAAATATGCAAAAGACATTAAAATCATGATGGTATCAACTAATCAAAAACTTGCACTCCATGTGACATACTTTCAGTAGTGGAGGAATAAAGCATACATATTACATTATGTTTTACAGTTATCATACCTCTTCATCTTCACATTCCAGATTAATTAAAAAATAGTAGTTCTGTAAAATGGCAAAAAGATCCTACAATAACAAAATCTATAAATCAGTATCATGATTATTCCTTGATGGGTCTTTTTAGAAAATTAGATAGTTGCTCGGAAAGTCACAAAATTCCTTGAAGATTCAGGTCTCCTGGGATGATGAATCACTTCTGGTAAATAGTTACCTACATGTGTGAGGAACATGGTGCCTCTATCCTCATGGTCAAACAATCCATGTGCCTTCAATAAGCCATCAAAATGCTTCTTAAAACGTTAGTATCTAATTTACCAGCTGAAATTGTGCAACATCCCAGAAGACATAATCTTCAGTAACAATAATGTGAGAACCTCAAACATCTCAACAAATTTTTATTATTTTTTGTGGATCTTGAAGGCTGAATACAAGTTCACAAAAGTCAACCACTGGACCCTATCCCAAACTAGATAACTCCAGCACACACCCTTGAACCCTGTTTAACTTTAACTGTAACATTATCCACAATGCTATGCCTAGATGTTTGAAACAGTTGCCTCCTTTGGGTTTTCCAACTAAAATTTTGTATAAATTTCTCATATCCCACTTGCACATGTTTCACCCCATCAACAGCAACATGAGAGTTTGTTATCATGAGGTAGTACTATTCCACTTATCTTCCATGAAAACTTTGGAGTGAAGACTTACACCAAGTTCTATATTCTAATAGATTACATTGTATTTTAGTCCTCATGTGGTTGGCTATGTGTATGTCAATATAAATTGGCATGATAACACAACTTACTTAGGGTTATAAGGTCATAAATAAGTTCATATAATTCAGTCTGTAGTCAAATAATATTTACTGCTCTGATGTTGGCCAAAACACTTTCATGCCTGCATGATCTCCCCCAAAATTCAAGTAAATCAAACATTTACACATTAGGCACAGTACTTGCAAGACAACAAAAAATATGGAAAAAACAAATTCAACTAACAATATATTATGCTACCATAAACCACACCAAAGCATCTGATAAGCATGTTACCCTTATGCCAGCATACAGCCAATCATTATGTTACATAACACTATTTTTATAGTTTGCATAATTGGCATAAAGCATTCTTGCATCTGGAGAAATGAAAATATACTCAAAATATGAAGTTCTTCTTAGTTACCATCTTACCAAGCATTAATCAAAGTCCCACCAAAAATACATTGTTATGTCCACTTTCATGCTACTATCAAACTTGTTGAAAACATAATAGTTTCTCAGCTAGTCAGTAAATTCTACTGAACCCACAGGTTCACTGCCATGTTTGCAAAGGTCTGCCAAAGCCTCATTCAGGTGAATTCAATCTACACTTACACCCTACTTCTTTAAACAGGTGCCAAAACTAAAAAAAGAATTAAACCTTTACAAAAGTCACTGTACTGAATAACATGTGATATCTTCTGGCACATGATCTGAAATGCATAATTAAGACACATGGAGGATAGATCTGTCTGTATTAAAGATCTTTGGAAGTGTTCAGAAATGCAATTTATACTTGAACAAGGAGCAACACTGACAACCTAAACTAGCTTGACACTGTAGGAACAAAAGCTGACACTTCTAGGACAAAAATACAGTTTTGTGTTATCCTTTCATTAATGCCTAGATCTCAAATGTGACCTCTTCCCATGAGCTACTGACAATAAAATTCACAGGACCTATCTTTTCTGACTACCATAACCTCTTTACCTCATCTACCTTGATTTGAATCCTCTCTGAAAATTACAAATTATGAAGCTCCCCATTAGGCAGGCTTTGTACATGTATGTAAAAACTACACAATTGCTTTTTCAACAGAAAGAGTACTTGTGTAATATAATTTTAATATACTACTCAGCTAATGAGATTAACATAAACTTTGGTTCAGGTTTTGAAGGCCCCCTTTGAAATGGCTATGCATATCTACTACATACAATCATTTGTCACAATTTTGTTTCAATACTCAAAACAGAAAAATACACATACTCTCTAGTAACAATTCTAATTTCAATTGTTGTAACAAATTTATTGACACTAAGTCTTAACTAAACTCATAGTCACCCAACTTATATTTACTTTAATTATCATTCATAACCATTGATATAGCTAGCTAAGATACAACATTAAGAAAAAACTTCTGTACACTTACTGTATAAGTTATACCAATCATATTGTCTCCATGGAACAATTGTGTATACTTGTTTACCTATTATGCTTATAATGACTAGTTCCACATCTGTAAAGATTAATGGAGTACTTACACGTTAACTACTGTAGTTGTATTTTAATTGTAATGAAATTCCTTACTTGTATTTGTTAATTCCTTTTGTAATCTCTTGTATTACTTATAACAGTATTTCTTACTTTATACTAATATTTCTTGTTGTAATTGTACTTATCTTATAGCCATATTACCTAAATTGTAACTGTAATTTATATTTACCCTGACAAGTTCTATATCCACGTCTTGTATGGATCTGATGAATGCTTAATAAATACAATACAATACAATTATTTTTCACCTAACACACTAACAGCTTCTCTCTTAGTCCCTGGCAAGTCAATTACAGGGAAGTTTTGTCCTCCTACCAGACAAAATTCCTGCAGCAATGATCTGTCCTTCTTAAGGAAGAACACTACGGTGACTGTAGAGTCCAAAGCTGTATTGTCTGGGCAACATTCATGCTAGATCACATATTTGTATCCTGTCAGAGTACTGATGTTTAAATTTATCTGAGTTACCTTGTAAATCTAAATGCCTTATGATTGAATGACCTTTCATCATTCACGGTGCTGAACACCTATATAAGGAGGGTAAAAAAAAATCTCTACAACAAAAGAAGCCCAAGTCTTAAACTAGGCTGATAGAGAGTTACAACACAGACCAAATAAAATGGAAACAAATGTGTTATGGCATCCTATACTGAGCATATCAAATTCAAATAGTTCATCACTGTTTTGATCAGAGCCATCATAGTATGACATTTCCATATCAGGCCTGACCTTCCAAAAAGCAGTTTTGCAGATTTCCCCACCAAAGTTTGTAGGTGTTAAGCCAACACAACAAGTAATAAAGACTTTAAAAAAATCAAAAGCTACCGTTTTAGGAATTAAAAATGGCTAAAAATTTTGCAATGAAAAATAACAACTTTTTAATATATTCTTCACTTATTATCACCATGAATTACATGGCTTTTATGTCATTACCATACTCTGATACTACGCAGGTTCTGACACATTTTAAAATGGTTCCTTGAATATTATTCTGCTATGATTTTGTGGTGCATTTTTGTTATACATTCATTTACTAGTACTTATTCCTACACAAATTCCTCTCCTACACTGTACAAAAACTCCCATGTTGGCTACTGTGATAATTATGTTCCAGGATAAAACAATTTTTATTTTAACCTATTCCAAATTTAAAATGTGACGTAAAAACATTCACTACTTTATTTTATCAAATATTCATGCACATAATACATTACGGTTAAACTAGCAGACTTTCCAAACCCAGTTACAAACATTTATGTCCAGCCAGTCTACAATCACTTACACCACAATACAGAGTCTTGTCAAGTCTGACACACACTGTATGTTTATTTTATAAGAAGACAGTTCTTTATCATGACACAGCATAACTTCCACATCCAACTCAAGTTCCAGAACCATTTATTTTTCACTGTCTGTGCCTGATTATCAGTTACAAACAAACAAAAATTACATGAAAAGCAAAGAATTTTCAACAAATTGATAAAATTTGTTGTCTCCATGGCAGAAGTTAATCACAAAATATATTAAAACCTAATTGCCCTGACTCCATAAATTCAGATATTGCCCAATCCGTTCAACTCTAGAATAGGTCTAGTTCCTCAGTTGTGTGTTGGCACCCAAAGAGTGAAGGCCAATTATAAATTATTCTTCAAACTTTCAACTATTGTTTTCCAAAATCTGAAAGGTGATTCAACTGTGAATAATGGTCTCTCATAGGAGTGCAGCAAACAGGAAACATGTGCCTTATGTCATGTAGATAAAGTCAAGGTAACTGAGAGAGCAGAGGCTGAAGTATTAGTTGCTAAGATTATACAAAAGTTTAATCATAGCATTAATAAGAATAAAGAAGAGCTCAAGAAATTTTCAACTTTGATGTAAACGCATGTAAAATAAATCATTCACCACAAAAACTCTACGGATGCCTACTGTGGAGAATTCGGAATTATCAGATCTTCAGTGTTGATTATAATGTGCATTTTGGCTTATTACTCTGCATTATCACCACCTACACATAAACCAGACTACTAATGTAATACCATACCATCAGCGCTTAATTTGTATTATTTCTTAACACTTAGCCGCCGAACGACATATATATATATATGTGTGTGTGTGTGTGTGTGTTTGTGTGTGTGTGTCATGCAGTGAGCTCTTTAAATAGCCGAATGGCCACTGAAGTGGCCAGGGGGGTGGGGATTTAATTCCGGCATCAAAGATTTAATTCTGGCGTCAAAGGGTTAAAATGTTTTCAGACAAACAAGTTACAAGCAGAAGTACTTAAACCAAAATATTATATAGTTTCCACATCATTAACTTTCAACAGCACTTACAAGACTCAAGCCTGAGACCTGAATTTGGAGTTTTCCAGATAAGATGATGCACCAAAAGCAAACCATGTTTTAATGGTGTAGAGGGGAAGGGGGGCACTAATGTGCGATACTTTTCATTGCAAAATTATTTCATACACAAAAACATAACTGTCAGTTCACCATATCACAGGTTTGTGTCTTAATACATGCACTTTCATTTATAAAATCAAAATCCATGGCCCACTTCTAGAGGACATGGCTATAAAACTGGCCACAGTTTAATAACCTAAGTATTTAAAGAGAAAGCCATAGACTGATTTAAGGGAAGTTACTGTAAAAAATTAACACAGAAATAAAACAAGACAAGCAATGTACATATAACATAATACAGAGAGGCATTCATGTAACCACTGTTGCTGCAAAAAAGCAACAAGTATTGAATATTCTAAGTGTATGCCTGTATTCTTGCTTTACTCATCCATTATGCAAAGAGAATGCGCCTGCACCATACGTTTCCACGTCATCTCATAAATGGCATGATTTTTGGGGATAAAAAATTTACTGAATATAAAATGTGTGTTCTGATTTTCACTACAACCCTTGTAATTTCTCATTCTAAGAACGATTCAGCCAAATATTATCATAAATGTACACAGGTGCTCATGTGAACTACCCATTTTTTTGTCAGATTTTAATCAAAATTGAAATCTTTTTAACAGATATTTGAAAAATCCTCAAATATAAAATTTCACAAAAATTTGTTGGAGCTGAGCTGTTCCATGCAGACAGATGAACAAGCGAACAGACATGATGAAGATAACAGTCACTTCTGCAATTTTGCAAATGCACCTAATAAATAAATGTACCAACTTAAAAGAGATTAAGATATTTACACAAACAGAAATTCTAGTCGCAATGGACATGCCATACCTTGCTGTCACACTAAACCTGTTCAGGTTGGGTTTTACTTGGTTTAATATATTTTATACAGCTTTTGGTCTCTAAGCATAATTAGCTTAGGCTATTGTAGATTAGCTTCATTTTGCTCAATTAAGTTTAGTTTAGTGTAGTTCAGTTTGTTGTACTTTACTGTACTTACAATTATGTATGTTCTAAGGTAGTGTGTAGTAATAAAGGATAAGCAAATATTCATACAATTTTACTGTTACTGACCAAGGGTTTTTTTTAAAGATAGATCAAAAGTTACATCACAAAATACATCATGTAAATATTTATAAATTATGATGCAGCATACATGAATGTACATGGATTTTGAAGTTAACAGTATCAGGCTCTGTGACATCTTTAAATAATTTACAGGAAATATTCAGCTGCAGATCATGGATGATACACTTTTCTTTATTCCTTGCACAAACTGTATTCAAGAAACACACAACAGGGAGACTGTCTTCAAGCCTGCAGGTTTCACCTGAAACCCAAGCTACAGATTTCAATAAAATTTGAATCTGGGAATCTACTTTGACTCATATAAGTCCAGTACAAGCCCCATTTTCATAAACAGTGCACTGATCTTACCAATTTTAATATTTTGTTTATTAAAATCCAACTCAATACACTTAATTAGGTACTACACAGAACATTATATTATACTACAAAATCTCCCACATGTTTCAGCTCATATTGCAGATACAACTACATAGGAACATACACAGAAATTTACAATTACATAAGAGTGTGCAACATGTGCATGTTTTTGCATACAAGATGAAGTGGCATCAGATATGGTTCATGTTTACAATATTCTGTTAGTCCAATATTAGTCTAAATATACATGGATATAATGCATTAATGATTAAAACAAGAAGGCTAAAAATTATTAAAAGCGTGTTTGATGTATTCAGTAGTAGCAGACATATAAATATGTGTATATGGCTGTAGAAGTCAGGATTTGATTATGCAGCCATATATATATATATATATATATATATGCCTTGTCATGAATCATTTCTGCTTCAGATTCCAATCCCATAAAAAGAGGACTTCAAGTGCACTACTGGAGTCACCAATCTTTTGGTCTATTCATCATACAAAAACTTAGTACACCCTACAAAATACAGATGTTACTTAATGGAATTTTCATTATGGTAAATATTTAATATCACACAAAACAATTTATTTCTCTTTCAATATGTGATGTCTGTAGTATGATTCACATTTCATCAGCACACGAGTTTCAGCAATAACTGAAACCTAGTCAATGAACTGATTTCCAGTACATTTAATTTGACAGTGTGTGTACACCAAATGGAATAAACTTCTTTTTGATGTAAAATAAGACGCAAATAAACACAGATTATTTTAAAGCCTTCACTGTAACAGCTGAAAAAGCTTCACTTCACAGGAAAGCACTTGATGTGGAAAAACACTCTAGGCATTCAGGCTCACAACTCACAGCTGATTGAATGGCACCTCTTTAAGGACTAAAGGACTAAAATATGCATTGCACATCAGCAATAACAAATCTTAATTAGGAACAAGGACACGAAACACTTAAGCAGCAGCTACATCTCAAACATGGCACAGTATTTTAATGTTTGTTTACTGACAGATTAAATTTTATCACCCATACACACCAACAAATGTACACAATTTAAATAAAATAAAAAATCATCTATATACCCCATATATATATATATATATATGAACTCTCCAACACATTTCAGCAATACATTGCCAGCCTCCTGTAGATGTAATAAAAAGAAATATAAAATTAGAACTTTTAATTTATGTATACAATTTTAAAAATAAATAATGGCAGCTATAAATATAAAAATGTCGATACTATAGACAATGTAATGCTGACATATTCTTGAATAAAATCCATTGATGTGCCACTGTTTATATGTCAGCACCACATTATCTATAGCATCCACATTTTATACTTATATCTGCCATGATTTATTTTTAAAACAGCATACATAAATTGGAAATATAAATTTTATATTTCTTTGCATTAACGTCTCCCTGTGGATGGCAATTCATTGCTGACACACATACAAGGATTCATTTATATGGATGATTTGTTATTGTATATACATATTGCATGTATTTATTGGTGTACATGGGTGATTATATTCACAATGCCCAGAATGAATACAGTAGTATTAAATTTAGACAAAAATGTATTGTTGGAAAAATCTAAACTCAGGAATAGTGGGCTACATTACTTTTCCCCTGTATTTTATTACATATGATCAGTCCTGAGTAATCATGAAACTGTCATTTTTTTTAAACTAGTGATTTTACAGCACAAAGATTACACAAAAAATTTTATGAATTCTTATATATTCTCAGACTCATTCTATACTCTTCTGGCTGCAGCAGGTATCTAATGACCATTGCTGCTGACAAACCTAACCACAAACACAATACATTATGTCTCCCTTGTATTTCATCAAAATATTACATCCAAGACGTTAGAAACAGGTAAATATTGGGTAAGGACCGTTCTCTAAAACAAAATTATACAAAAATATTAAAATGTTTTATTTAATTGAATTTTATTTAATGTGCTAAAATTTCTAAAACAGAGAAATGTATCTAATGCTGTTGGATACACCATTTCTTCATTTTCTTCTGAAAATATACAGACACCAAATAAACAAATGCTGAAATCAAAGTCGTGTATCTAAAAGAAGCCCATATTTCAAATCAAACACCAGTGTCTTGTATGACATACCCTGATAAAACTGTTAAGGGTTATACTGAACTCACAGGAACCTAAACTACACTTGACTAATGACGTTTGATATAAGTCACCTAATAAAAAATTTAATTGTCAACAGTATGCAAAGAAGGTATACCTTGAGTAATTCTACAAAGATCATGTGACATTAAATGACAGCCTTCAGAGAGCGTCTCACAAAGCATACAATCCTCCTACCTCAGTCACGTGATAGTAGCCACCATGTATCAGAGACAAAGTGTCCAACTTGGCCCACCTACTTGTTGTTACTATAGAAGGTAGACAGCACAGATCATCTAGTACCTCGGAAGGGACCAGGCAGTATCCTACTCATATTCTCGCTACCAATGTATTCACGAAAGAATCAGCAAGAATACTGACACCTCCACCACTCCAACTGCAGAAACACACTGATATACAAACACACAAATTCATGTGCTCTCCCCACTTGTGACATGAGCCTAGGCTCGCAAACTGTAGGTAGACCTCAAGCCGGAGACTTTGTGGGATCACTTGAAACATACAACAGGCGATGTGATATGATGTGATGTGAAGTGATGTCACACAGGTTACAATCATGATTCTCAAAAATAAAGTTTTGTAAAACTTGCCTAATTTAAAAATTCATACTGAAAAATATATTAATGGGGGCTGTTCACTTTACTAGAAACTGCTAACAAGATGTACTTTTGAACCTGATATCATTCCTATTTTTCCCATTCTTGACCTACTTTCCTTTTTCAAAACAAAATGTTCTGAATAGAAATCATACAGTTTACTTTCCTACCACACAAATTCCCAGACCTACAGACATATTACTCTATTACACCATATTCCTTTATTTTATTTTATATGTATGAAAAACTGAATACTTAACTGCAGAATCTGCCTTCATAAATAACCAACTGAAGTACAACATTTTACTATGTTTCCTGCCTTGAAGACATGACACAACAGCCCGCTTCCCAGGCTAACTGTAATGGCTTGTCATTTTTACAGTGCACAGAGAGTGGTAGCCTGATAGTTGATCATGTTTCCATGCTACAAAACACACACTTATTCAGGTAAAATTTGTACATTTATAACAGAACAGCTCAACATACAGCAACAATAGCACCAAATAAAATCCTGTACTAGCAGAAAAGTCACGGCTCAACAACACTTCATATGACTGTGCAGGTCATAAATGCTAGCATTATAAATCATTACTTCTGACTCATAACCATGATGAACACTACATACAAGATAAAAATGGAGTGAAAAAGGACATGAAAATTATGTAAAACTACTAGTCTTTCACTAAAGAACTCAAATAGTGAACCACAAAAACTTACAGTCTCATTCTACTTTCACAGATAAAAAATTCTGTTAAGTACTAAAAGACAATGCTAAAATAAAGTTCAAACATAAAAAATATGCATCCTAATACGGAATCAAAATTAAAAACACTGCAAAAACAACATTCACAAAACTTGCATTGTCTAAAACCACAACATAAGTAACAAAAGGGCCAGTGACCAAAGTAGGTTTCCTAGTACATAATAAATTCTTTACTATTCAGATGTGCTAAACTGGAGGGTGGACACAAAATGGACAAACTCCGTGAAGAAAACAGGGAACTAATTTTGTGATTCAAAGAGCTTTGCTGGGTGAAATGTTGTCAACAAAAACTATCCAAGCATGTACGTACAGATTAAAAAACCCTCTTCTTACTATTTTAGCTACAGGTTCTGGTCTTTTTGACCATCATCAAGGAATACACTTTGATAAGTTTCAGCAAATTTAGTGCAGTTAACAATAATCTATAAACCACTACTTTGGCTTTTGTATGTCTTATGATACGTAAAGGTAAGACAAAAGTAAAGCTACCCCTTGACAGGCCTTAGGGCTCCAGGAGGCTGAGGCTCCCAGAATTTCTAAACAATTGGCACATAAATGTGGCAAGGTTTTTAACCTACACACCAGCTGCCTTTAACCCCCCC
>Ga0136643_10001397_pt1 | contig 29360 bp, 10 predicted proteins | sample TergutLab28metaG_FD_96883 | JGI IMG/M metagenome (GOLD analysis project Ga0136643, IMG submission 96883) | Labiotermes labralis P1 segment gut microbial communities from Petit-Saut dam, French Guiana - Lab288 P1 (version 3) (version 3) | ecosystem: Host-associated > Arthropoda: Insects >... | reverse complement strand
CCCGTACGGGCCAGCATCGCTGCCAATTGCTCACGAGTGATCGGGTCATTGGGCAGGAAGTTCCCACGACCGTCTCCTTCTACCAAGCCTGCTTCATAAGCCCATGCTACGTAGTAGTAGAACCAGTTGCTGGATGCCACATCGCTGAAGGCATCAAAGCTGTCCATGTCTTCCGGCAACGCATCTGCCGTGAAGTCCTCTAGCATCGTACGGGCCAGGATCGCAGCTACCTGCGCACGGGTGATGTTCGCTGTGGGCTCGAACTCGCCAGCAGTGTTGCCGAGCATGTACGCAAGGTGGAACTCACGAGCTGAATCTACAATCTCTTCGTCCACATCGGCTTCCGGTTGGGTGTTGTCGCCTGCATCATCTGCGTCTACCGCAACCGCACCGCCATCAAGAACTGCGGGAACAACCGCCGGTAACAGACCCGGAAGCTCGCCAGTTGCGTAGCAGCCTGACTCCACAAAACGAACATCAAAGTTAAGTTCTTCACCGATTGTTACATCCGCTGGTACAAGGAACCGAACTGTCACAAGGTGACCAGTGTCCGTTACGTTCTCGATACCATCCTCGCCAATCGCCGGGCGGAAACCGAAGGTCACTCTGCCGCCCTCGTCTACCACCGGCGGTGCAGGGCCAACACGCGGCATCAGGGAATCTGTCGCCCAATCTGTCCCCAGAATCGTCAAGTCTTCTGTGGTCAGTTCCATTTGCAGGAGGCCGATGCCATATTCCGGAGTTTCCGTCAACGCAAAGTCTACCAAAATCTCTGCTCCCGGAACCACTGGCGTCTCGTCCCGCACAGTTGCTGTTACCACAACCTCACGGTCGTCCGCCGCCAAAGGTGCCAGCGCAGCTGCCGCTGTTGCCTCCAGTGGCGTGATACGAACCGGGAACCCGAGCACGTACAGGTTCAACAGCGATACGTCACCCAAGGTCACATCACCATCATGGTTTACATCACCACGGTACATCCATGTGTCAAGCACCGGGAACCCGAGTACGTACAGGTTCAACATTGACACATCGCCCAAGGTCACAGCATTGTCATTGTTCACGTCACCCCAGCGAATCGCAGTCACTGTCAGGGCTGCCGTCGTCGCCGTCTCGCCGCTTTCCGTATGCGTGATGGTGACAACTGTGTCGTTATGTGTCAACGCCAACGCTGTGCCATCCGCAGGGTTCGTTGTCAGACCATTTGCCGCAAAGTCCGTGAACGCTACCGCTCTGCTGCTTCCGTCGTTGTATGTCAGGGTCACCACCAGACCGTCTAGGTCTAGTGTATTGCGCCATGGCTCTACTGCGCTGCGCTCTGTGTACACCAGTCTCGTCGGCTGGGTCGTCACCGCTATGCTCACTACTTCCGGCTCTAGCGCGGTCACTGTCAAGTTGTCGGTTGCCGCCGTCGCGCCGGTTGTATGCGTGATGGTGACCGGCGTGCCGTTGTGCGTCAACGCCAACACCGTGCCAGCCCCCGGGCTCGCAGTCAACCCGTTTGCTGCGAAGTCTGCAAATGCTACTGTCCGGGTGGTTCCATCGTCATACGTCAGCGTCACCACCAGACCATCTAAGTCTAACGTTTCGTCTTCCGTGTACACCAACATCGTCGGCTGGGTGGTCACCGCTATGCTCTCTACCACCGGTGCTGGAGGCTCTTCAATGTAAATCCTCCCGTCAACTAGGATAATATCCTCTAGCCGCACCGTCGTCACGCCAACAACGCTGTAGGCGACAACACTGTAGAACTCAATCGGCACAAACCCTTCCGTCGCATCCGGGCATACGTCAAATAGCAGCGTGATCAATGCGCCATTGTCCTCTACATTCATAGAATCCGTTATGCTGGACGGCAGATGTATCAACGGGAAGTGGTTCGGGCCGCCAGCAAACGTTGGGGCAGCGAACAATCCTCTGCGTCTGCCGACTAGCTCGATATCGTCGTCTGCAAACTCTATGTGTATGTCCGCCGTACTCAGGCCAACATTGTTCTCTACCGAGAGCGATACCTCCACGCTCTCCCCAGGCGCCGCAGTCACTGTCTTGAGTATCAGGGACATCCCGTCGCCGTCCCGATCCCACTGCGCCGTCACTGTCACTGGCCCGGTCACGTCTTCCAGCGGAAGCTCAGGTGCCCAGCCGGCGAACGTGAACCCGTCACGGGTTGGGAGGTTCGCCTCTGCGATGGCAGCTATGGTGCCGCCGTCCGCCACTGTCGCGGGCGGCGTGAACTCTCCAGACCATGCCCCGCCAACAAGCGCCCAACTGATCGTGTGGGGGGCGGTGCCCAGTGGCTCTAGGTTACGTATCGCTTCGTTCAGCGCAAGCTTCGCCTCGATGATTTCATCACGAGTTGCAGCAGGGTTGGCCAGCACACGCTCGGCCTCTTCTAAGGCATCTTCAAACTCTTCCCATGTTTCCGGGGTGTAGTCTGCTTCAATTTTGTCTTCCGCATAGTCAACTACATCCACTAGGGCTTGACGCCAGAGGGCATTGAGGGCTGCGTCAATTGCGTCACGCGCCGGGTCAACTTCTCTCTGTGTCACGTTTTCATCGTCATAAACGTCACGGCCTGTTGCAAGTGCTTCTTCCAGTGCTTCCCACAGGTCTTCACAGAAGTCTGCTGCATTTTGTGCATAGAAGAACTTTTCTGCATCTGCAATCGCTCTTGCTAAGTCATCTTTCCAAGCTTGTAAGTAGAGCGGCTCCATTAGTCCTCGGTGTGTGGGAACGGTTGGGAGCCATGAGCCATCTCTATACGGAAGTGGTTCGATGACAATCTCTCTGTGATTGCCCCAGCCGCCATTATACACAGGCTGTTGCCATTGCCCAAGGGGTGTCCAGAATCTGTGGTTCGTAATATACCATTCTTCCGTCTCCGGATGGAAGAAGATGTTGTGGTGCGCCGCACCCATGATGTCTACAGATGCGTCTCTGTACATGACGAGACCCTTTTGCAGGATCGGGCCATGGAGATTACGGGAAATGCCGTAGTAGACACGATAGTTAATGCTGCCGGTGTCATCATCGGACCATGTGAAGTGATACCAGCCGTCAATAAAGCTGGCTTTGATCGCTTCACGGAAGTTGGGCGCGATTTCTGCGAAACGATGTCCCGTACCGGGTACAAAATGCCGCATACACAGTGTCAAATCGATGATGGCCGCTTGACCGTTGCCGAAGAACATGAAGCTCTTACAACTCACTTCGATTTCGGGACAGAAGGGACAGTTGCGTGCCGGGGGACACCTGCGGGCATCCACATCGGTACAGTTGTAGACATGGCATCTGGTGCCGTCACAGGAGTATATCTCTGGGTCTATAGTCTGCCCCATTGATGTCCCGCCTAAGTTTCCGAGTTCGGCACGGGCCTCAGTCAGCCTCATCATGGGCTGGTCATGGGTTTCCCATGGCCCAATGGGGTGCGGTGCCCAAGCTACGGTGAGTTCTTTGTTGTTTGAAGTATAGCAATGTCCGCTAAAGTAGGAGAAAAACATCCCGTCTTTATAATAAATTGACGGTGCCCAAGCGGAGTGAGAGGCCCATGGTACCATCCCGACATTAATATGGGGGTGGACAGGGTTTGGATACGTTTCGGATGGTTGCACCGGTACCCGTTCTTCGGACCAAGGAACTCGTCTTGGGTTATTAAAGTGCAGAATCGGCCCTTCATTATCCCAATTGACCATATCCAGAGAAGAGAACATCTGGAATACATTGCTCGACCATCCCGGGTGACCGTCTGTGGTACCGAACATCCAATACCTGCCCTGGTGTACAATCAACGTAGTGGGATCTGCAAACCGGCCCGGCAAGATTGGATTGCTGGCAAGTTCAGCCGTAATCGTCCATGTTTGCGGTACGTCATCATAGGTAAAGGTAATTTCGATAGGTTGTCTCAAGTCATAGTAAGGCAGTTGAGGAGCCACTGTCACACCGTCGGCAACATCGAAAGATAGCGGCACCCTTGCCAAGCCTGTGCGCTCTGGAATACCTGCATTCATATGTGAAAGTCTTAAATTTGAAGCGCTTACGACCAAATTGGCCGTTCTTCTATACGGGTTGAGCTCTCGGAATGTTATCATATCTGAGTACGGTACAACTGACTGTCTGACATCGCAAATATGTACCGTTGGGGTCAGAGCCCCGATGTTGCGAACCAGCTCTGTCGGTGCTGGAGACGGCGGTGTATAGCCGGCATAGATTTTGACGTTATCAATCAAGCCGGTAAAGAATTCGCCGCCGGCTGTCCAGTTGGATTTGCCGAGCTGTACATACCCGCCGGTGGGGCCAAATATCGTAGGCAACGAAAATCTTTCCGCATCGGTTGTTGTTGATTGGCCAACACGAGTTCCGTTGATGTAAATGGCTGTGCTTCGTGGTCTGACCACGAGAGCCACCTCTTGCCACGGGCCTGCTGACGCAAAGTTACCGGCACCTGCGGTGGCGGTGGCACCAGTACGTCCGCCGCTGAAACGCTCAACTGTCATAGTGGTATCTGACGTCATGACACCAATGTAGTTTTCTGACTGGAATACGTTTTGTGCTTGGTTCCGATCGATATAGACGGGCCAGTTGCCGCTTGTGCGGTTTAAGTCAAAGGTGATGACGAACTCATGCGCACCCTGTAGCAGCGCAGAGCCATCCGGTCTGACAACATCGAGCCATCTTGCACCGGAGCCGCCAGTGCCGCCAAGGCTGAATGCGTATCCCCCATCCCGGGCTACAAGATTCACTGGATGCGGGACGCCTGGTCGTGTACGCCTTGAATATGCGACAGCGTCCCCGGTGCTTGATTCGATGTATGTGCTACCGGGAGTTACATCGTCAAAGTCAAAGGCGGCGATTAGTTCGAGGTCGCGATTATCGATCAATTCCGCCTGATTCCACTCTAACGGTTTATCATCGCTATGGTCTGTACCACCGGTATATTCGCCCAATTGCGCTAAAATCCTGTCGTGTTCGGCTTGTGTGATGGTCAAAACGCCGCCATGCCGCTTCATCACAGGGCCCATGTCGATATCAAGGGACTCCCAAGCGCTGTCTATGTGGTTATGGGGCAGAGCACAGCTCAGGTTTGTGGTTCGGAACATCCGATAGCCCGCACCTTGTCCGAAGCGGTCAAGCAACATGCCATACGTGGGCGTATTATCTACCCAGTCCTGCTCATTGAGCAAGAAGAGTGCAGGCCCTTCAACGGCGCCGTAAGGCCAAGCGCCCGTAAAGATTTCTTGTGTCACGCTGATCAGTTCCCACTCGCCGGTCAGCGACGGGAAGTCCTGCCCATTGATTGTGACGGTATCCAAGCTCCGCTCTAAGGTGTTGCGGTCGCCTGCATTGCCAGCGGCCCGGTCATCACGGGCCGCACGCCACCAATAGGTGCCGCAGTGTGATAGCATGGCCGATGTATCAATAAGGTCTAAGTTGTTTGGCGTTAGCGCAGGGTCTGAGTGCATCCAGAGCGCTGCGGGTGAGAAAGAGTGGAAATCCCTTGTGCGTGAATAGAACACAAACGGGCCGGAGTGGTTGCGGTCAATGTGGGTTTGAGGGCGCGGATCATCTGCGGTGGTCATTGTCGCCCAGAATACAAAGTAATCCCCGGTGACAGGATCCCACACTACTTCTGGTGCCCAAGCGTTTCCGGCATCGGGTATCGTGCCCGCAAAGTCAACCAAGCGCACATCGCTCCAGTTGACCAAGTCATAAGATTCCCAAACGGCTAGTTTGGTTGAGCTGTTTTGCCAATTGGCGCTACCCCAGCCGCCACGGCGGTTGATGCTCAGATCGGTGGCGATTAAGTAGAACTTATCTCCATAAGGAGAGCGAATGACCCACGGGTCACGCACGCCCCTGTCCCCTTGGTCAGAGGCCAAGACAGGTCTGCCTCTTGGAGAGATATCACGCCATGTCATGGCGTCCTCACTGACGGCAAAATAGACCTGTTCGTCAGTTTGCGTACCCTCGGTGCCGGTGAACGCAACGAACAGATAGGCTTCTGTATCGTCAAGCGGTGCCGGGGCAGCTTTGACTGTAAGCTCGAATGTTCTCGTTTCTGAAACGCTGCCGGATGAAATCGTTGCCGTCAATGTGACGTTGGTATCGACTGTCGGCCTTGTCACCGTTCCGGGCAATCTCGGGTCATAGTTCACAATTTCGTGACGATTGACATCAATAATATCCGAATGGGATGTGGCCCAAGTGATCGTTGTGCCATGCAGTCCCTCTTCAGGAAGATGGATGTTGCCGCGAACCGGTGTTTGTTGCAAGGCATTAGGCAAAATCAATGCCTCTGCGGCCTCGGCAACTTGCTCTGCGATACTGGGTGCTTCAGGGACATAAACTCTGAAGTTTGCAAGCGACCCCGCAAAGAATTCGCCACTGCCCCACGGTGCCCGGCCGATAGAGAAAAATCCGCCGGCTGCAGATAGAATCTCACTGGGGGTATACTCGCTTGCGGCAAACATGCGGAGTTGGCCGTTTACATACAGCATTGTCCGACCCGGTTCAAAGACAACCTGTACATTCCGCCAAGCACCAGTCTCTCCCGCTATTGTCGGGTAATCTATCAGCAAACCAGTCCGATTATTGCGTGAGCCCGGAATTCCTTCCCCACCGACACGTTGTCCACGGGCATGGATGCGTTGCACACTGATGTCGGCTGATCTTTCCAAAATGCCCAAATAATGCTCCCAGCTCCACATGGGTGGGCGAACCGTGCGTTGGGCAAAGAATGCCCAGCGATTGGTGCTACCCGCACCCCCGGTGGCGTTCACGTCATAGGAGATGATGAAGTGGTCACGTCCTTGTAGTAGTGCGCTACCGTCTGCGTTAGTCACTTCGAGCCATCTGCCTGTGCCAAAGGTAGCAAACGAGTCACTGCCGCTGGGCACGAAGGTTGCAGGCATGGTGCCGAATGTAAACGGCGTGGTGCCTCTGACATAAGCGACCGCACCTGCACCTCGGAACGCGCCGTTATCTAAGTTGGCTGCGCTGAAATCAAAATCAGCAATGCGTTCCCAAGTTGTCCCTTGACGGTACTCTGTCATTGTCTGTGGATTGACAGGGTTAGAGGAACTGGCGGGATGGGGAGCGGATTCCCCGGGTTCTTCTAGTGTCCTAGCGTTGAGGGCAGGTAATACTTCGGCTTCTTCGTACTGTGTACCCTCCGTCGCCATTGCGGCAGAAGGGAACAAACCGAGTATCATTACGAGCGCAAGGATAAGTGCAAAAAATCGTTTGTGTTTGTTCATGATGTAGTACCCTTTCTTAAAATGAATTTTGGATGGAGATCTTCTAGCTGAGACTTTGTGCAAAGATGTCGTTCGTGTTGGTTTTCGCCGAGGCCCCCCTTTTGTTATGGTTATGAACAAAGAAGCATGTTTTCAGACCACATTTCTTTGAAATCAAGTATTCTACATAGCATAATCAATCATACTATCATCCACTGTTATTGTACAAAATCTGTCAGTAAAAGCATAGAGGATTTTTTCTTGATAAAATATGAAAATTTACGATATCCTCTGTGATATTTTCAAGGTTCTCGGCTATATTTTTCGGAGTTATCATAAATAAAAATACCCGGCGTAGCTTAAACTACGCCGGGTAAGTGCGACACTGTCTTATGTGGTATCTATCTAGAACGGGTTCTCCGTAGGGAATGGTAGGTGCTTGGGCTGGTTGTAGGAAATTTTTGGCACACCTAGGAAGGTAAATACATCAAATAGTGCACGCCCTACATGGCCAAAGGCCACAGCGCCGTGGTGGGGATAGCGATCTGCAATGAGCACATGGCGGTAGAAGCGGCCCATTTCAGGAATCGCAAATACGCCAATGCCGCCGAAGGAGCGGGTAGCAACAGGCAACACCTCACCTTGGGCAATATATGCTTTTAATGTGCCCTCGGCAGTGCTCTGTAGGCGATAGAATGTAATCTCACCGGGTGTAATGTCCCCTTCTAGGGTACCTCTTGTAATGTCCGGCTCACTGTTCGGCTCAAGTAAGCGGTGCATGATGCGCTGGTGCTTGAGTTCACCCTTTGTGAGGCTACAGATCGGCGTGTTGCCGCAGTGGAAGCCCATGAAGGTATCCGTTAGCGTATAATCAAAATTCCCTTGAATTTCTGTTGCGTGCATATCCGCCGGAACAGAGTTGTTGATGTCTAAGAGTGTTACCCCGGCACCGGTGACACAGGTGCCGATGTACTCGGACAACCCGCCGTAAATGTCCGTTTCACAGGCCACGGGAATCCCACGGCTGGCAAGGCGGCTGTTCACATAGCAGGGTACAAAACCGAATTCTGTCTGAAACGCAGGCCAGCACTTATTGGCAAAGGCCACATAGCTACGGCTTCCCTTATTTTCTTCCGCCCAATCCAGTAATGTCAGCTCATACTGTGCCAGTTTCGGCAGAATACCGGGCATGTGGTTCCCATCGCCTAGCTCCTGCTCCATGTCAGCGATAACGCCTGGAATCCGGGGGTCATCTTTGTGGTTATGGAATGCCACCAGCAAGTCCAGCTCTGAGTTCTCCTGAATTTCCACACCCAAGTCAAACAGCGGTTTAATCGGTGCGTTACAGGCCAAGAAATCCTGTGGGCGCGGCCCGAAGGTGATGAGCTTGAGATTTGTCACGCCAATCACGGCACGGGCAATCGGAACAAACTCGTCAATCATCTGCTTAATATCGTCAGGCGTACCCACTGGGTATTGGGGAATGTGGGCCTTGATATTCCGTAGCCCCAAGTTATACGAGCAGTTCAACATACCGCAATAGGCATCGCCACGGCCGCCCATGAGTTGATCTGCCGCATCTTCTGCCGCAGCCACATACATGGTGGGGCCGCCGAAATATTTTGCGAGCAAGACTTCCGGTGTTTCCGGGCCGAAGTTACCCAAAAATACGACGAGGGCATTGACCCCGGCGGCCTTGACGTCGGCCACGGCTTTTGACATGTCCGCTTCGTTTTCTACTGTAATGTCGCAGGTGTAAATGTCGCCATATGCTTTGGCTACGGCGCTCCGGCGTTTCTCTGAGAGCGTGACAGGAAAGCAGTCACGAGAGACAGAGATGAGTCCAAGTTTGATTTCAGGAATGTTTTGCATGATGTACCTCCAAATTGGTTTATAATGTTATGCTTACTTAATGGTCACAGCCAGCTATCGCTGCCCGTAATAGGCGCCTGGGCCGTGTTTGCGGAGATAATGTCTGTCAAGCAACTCTTGCTGCATGGGGGCAATCCCTGGTGCGAGTGAAAAATTATGCCACGCCATCTGGGCGACTTCTTCCAGCACCACCGCATTATGTACCGCATCTACTGCATTTTTGCCCCAAGTGAACGGGGCATGGCTGTGGACTAACACCGCTGGCATGGTGTCTGGGTCTCGGTCTGCAAAGGCCTCCACGATAACAGTGCCGGTCTCGGCCTCGTATTCGCCTGCAATCTCGGCGGAGGTCATTTTGCGGGTGCAGGGAATCTCGCCGTAGAAATAGTCGGCGTGGGTGGTGCCGAGGGCGGGGATGCCCATCCCCGCTTGGGCAAAAATCGTGGCCCAGCGGCTGTGGGTATGTACGATGCCGCCAATGTTGGGAAACGCACGGTACAGCGCCACATGGGTAGCCGTGTCCGAGGACGGCGACATGGGGCCGTCTACTTGTTTGCCGGTCTCAATCTCCACCACCGCCATGTGAGAGGCGTTCATCTCATCATAAGACACGCCGGATGGCTTGATGACCATCAGGCCCCTCGCCTCGTCAATGCCGGAGACGTTGCCCCAGGTGAAGGTGACCAGCCCGTATTTGGGCAGGAGCAGATTGGCTTCCAGCACTTGTTCTTTTAGGGTGTGTAGCATGGTCTAGCCCTCCTTGCCGTAGTTGGTCAAGTAGGTCACGGCCGCCCGCTCTACTTCCAACAGGGCACGGTAGCGGGTGAGATAGCTTGCAAAACCCACCACGTCTGCCGGATCCGGTTGGATGGAAGTCACGGTGTAGCCGGAGAATACCCGATCAGCTAGAAACGCCTCTAATGTCTCATCAGCACCTTTTTGTACGGCGTAGGAAGCGAGGAGGGCAATGCCCCACGCGCCGCCCTCACCGGCGGATTCCATGACAGCCACAGGGATGTTCAGGGCACCTGCCATAAGGGTTTGCCCCACTACCGGGGTCTTAAACAGACCGCCGTGGCCCAGCATTTTTTCCAGTGTCACGCCTTCGCCGTCTACTAAGATGTCCATGCCGATTTTTAAGGTGGCCATGGCAGAGAACAAAAGCGTCCGCATAAAGTTGGGTAGGGTAAAGGCGCTGTCCGGTGTTCGGGCAAATAACGGCCTGCCCTCGTGGAACCCGGTGAGATGTTCACCAGAGAGGTAGTTGCACGCAACCAAGCCGCCGCTGTCCTTGTCCCCGGTGAGGGCGGCACCGTAGAGGGCACCGTATAGCTCTGTGGCAGAGGGATTCATACCCAATGCGCCCATTGCCTCACCGAATAGCCGTACCCATGCGTCTAAGTCTGAGGTGCAGTTATTGCAGTGAACCATGGCAACTGGTTTTCCGGTGGGGGTTGTCACCATGTCAATCTCCGGGTAGAGCTTAGACAGGGCTTTCTCCAACACCAACATGGCAAATACAGAGGTTCCAGCGGACACGTTGCCCGTGCGGGCGGCTACGCTGTTGGTGGCAACCATGCCGGTTCCTGCGTCACCCTCCGGCGGACAGAGGGGGATGCCGGCAGTTAAGGTGCCCGTGGGGTCGAGTAGTTTTGCGCCGTCTGCGGTCAAGGTTCCGGCGGGGTCTCCGGCGTTTAACACCTTAGGCAGCACGTTGCGGAGTTTGAAGGCGGCACCGTGCCGGGCAGAGCGTGTGTCAAATTGTGCTACCATGTTGTCATGGTAGTCATTTGTCGTGCTGTCGATGGGGAAGATGCCGGAGGCATCGCCGATACCAATGACCCGCTGGCCTGTGAGCTGTTCATGGACATAGCCCGCTAGGGTTGTGACAAAGTCAATCTCGCCGATGTGCGCCTCACCGCCCAGAACGGCGTGATACAGATGGGCAATGCTCCACCGTTGGGGGATGTTGAAGCCGAATAGGTCAGTGAGCTCTGTGGCCGCTTGTTCTGTGATGGTGTTGCGCCATGTGCGGAAGGGAACCAGTTGGTTGCCCGCTTTGCCGAACACCAAATATCCGTGCATCATGGCAGAGATACCCATACCGGATACCGTCGGGAAGGGTGTTTGGTGCGTTGTTTGATAATTTCCAATCAAGTCCGCAACACTCGCCTGTAGACCCCGCCAGACTTCGTCCAAGCTATAAGTCCACACGCCGTTTTCAAATTGGTTTTCCCAGCCGAACTCACCCGATGCGATGGGGGCATAGCTCTCGTCAATCAGTACTGCCTTGATCCGGGTGGAGCCCAGTTCGATCCCTAAATATGTTCGCATTCATCGTACCTCCATGTACTAGTCTGTTGTTTATTGTACCATTGATGGGCAAGCTTGTCACCTATTTGGTTGAAAGAATCGCAATTCTGGATATATTGAAGTCAGGACCACTTGTTTTTGAGTGGTCCTGACTTTTTCCGTGTTAGGCTTCTTTGTTTTTATCTGCAATTATAATGATGATTCTCTGCAACACAATAAACAAGAACAACAGTGCGGCAGTTGCAATCCTCGCATACCCTGATAGCATATTGCCAAAGGTGACAAATTTGCCAATGAGTCCTGTTGTCATCACACCGAACATTGAGCCCAGCGGATATCCCATGCCCCCGGTCAGGAGCGTTCCGCCGATTACGACAGCCGCAATGACGTCTAACTCCATGCCAATCAAGTGCCGCCCGAAACCGGAACCCAAGGACAGTGCGAACACCAGACCAGCTAGGGCAGAACAGAACCCGTTAAACGTGTAGACGAAAATACGGGTGCTTCTTACAGGCAGCCCCATCAATTGGGCAGACTGTTCATTGCCGCCGAGTGCATAGATGTTGCGCCCAAGCTTGGTAGAGCGCATTAAGATGGCGACGAAGACGAGAAGCGCTAAGAAGATAAAGACACCAATGGTAATATTGACCATACTATTAGGGTTTGTACTCAACACATCTCTAAACTGGATTCTCCATCTACCCAGTGCCGTGAACCACTCGTCCCGGATGGGAATAGAGTCAATGCTGATAACAAAGGTCATGCCTCTCGCAAAAAACATACCGGCCAGCGTTGCAATAAACGGCTCTACTTTGAATACTTGTATCAGCACGCCCATTGCAAAACCCAGCAGTGTACCCACAGCTAGGGCCAAGAAAATGGAGATGCCGATGGGCCATCCCATCCCGACCAGATCCGGGCCATGCTCAATTGCGGTACCATATGCAATAATCATGGTGGACAGAGCCGCAACAGAACCAACAGAGAGGTCAATTCCACCTGAGATGATAACCAGCGTCATGCCCACAGCGGAGATGAACAAAAAGGGACTGTCAGTAAACAGGCTGAAAAACGTGCGGAATGTAACAAAACCGATATCGCTAAACAGGATGCCACCGATGATGTATGCGATTATGAATAAGATTAGCGTTGTGATAGACGGAATGATTTTTACGTGCCTTGCTATGAATTTGGAAAACGTTTTTTTCTTCGGCGTGGTTTGTATGGTTGTTGTTTCTTGACTCATGACGCAGGCACCTCCTTCTTACTTTTGAACAGAGAAGAGATAAAGTTTCTTGTTGTGGCTGATTGGATGATGATAATAACAACGATTACAATCGCTTGAATTACCAGTGAGAACTGAACGGGGACACCATAGAACGTCATGGTTTGGTGCAGTGCTTGCAAAATAATTGCACCAATGCAACTGCCGCCTAAGTTAAACTTTCCGCCATTCATTCTCGTACCGCCCAATACAACGGCCACAATCGCACTCAGCTCCATGTCTAACCCCGTGTTCATCGGTTCTACCACCAGAACAGAAGAGGCACTTAGAATCCCCACGATGGCGGCACAGAGTGCAGACACGGCATAGACGGCCATCAAGACCACATTAGAGCGAATCCCCGCATGGGTCGAAGCGGATTTATTGGCGCCTACAGACTCAATAAAGAGCCCGAGTGCTGTCCGTCTGGTAAAGAACCAGACCAAGAGGAAAATGCCGACCCCAATCCAAAACTGGTTGGGGACACCCAAGGTAATCCCGTTGGCGATTTCGCCAAAAGGCGTATGCCCTGTGGTCAAGCTTCTTTCCTGCGTAATAATCTGGGTGAGACCGCGGGCGGCAACCATCAGTACAAGGGTTGCAACAACCGGCGGCATATTGAGCTTTGAGATTAGAAATCCGTTCCAAAGCCCCAGCGCAATACCTACTAGCATGGTGATTAAAACCACAAATACTAGGGGCATGGCCGTATAGGCCGTCGGTGCTAAGTCGCCCCCTCTGATGAGAGAGATTGCCACTGCGGCGGAAACTGCTACAACAGAACCAACAGAGAGGTCAACACCGCCTGTTGCAATGACAAGGGTCATCCCAACAGCCAGCAGCATGATGGGAATAGAGCGGTTTAGTATGAGCATGAGGCCGCCCACAAAGCGACCGTCCCGAAACTCAAGAGAGAGGAACCCCGGCTGGACAATCAGGTTGAACAACAAGATCAAAAAGAGGACGAGCAGGGGGGGGAATATCCGGGTACTTGTTATTTTCTTTAAGATACGCAAGCTTCTTCACCTCCGGCAATCGTTTGCAAGATACGATCATGATCGATTTCTGCCTCGCAGAGTTGAGCGACTTTTTTGTGGTCTCGCATAATCACGACATTGTTGGAAAGCTTGACCACCTCTTCTAACTCAGACGAAATAAACGCAACGGCCATTCCTTTTTCGCAAAGCTCTAAGGTGAGCTTGATAATCTCCGCTTTTGCGCCCACATCAATCCCTCTGGTGGGTTCGTCTAAAATCAGGGCGTCCGGCTCGGTGGCCAGCCATCTGGCGAGGATCACCTTTTGCTGGTTGCCGCCGGAAAGTTCGCCGATTTTTTTCTCTGCGTCGGGTGTGACGATGCCGAGCAGCTTAATGTATCTGTTTGCCAGCTCTTCTTGCTTTTTGCGGCTTATAAATTTGAACATGCCCATTCGACCCTGTAGTGCCAGAACAATATTCTCTCGAATGGTCAAATCCGCTACGATACCGTCCCGCTTCCTGTCTTCCGGGCAGAACGCAATCCGGTTTTTAATAGCGACAACGGGACTGTTTAGGTTCATCGCCTTGCCTCGGATAGAGACAGAGCCGTTACTCACCTTATCAAGCCCGAACAACGCCCTTGCCGTTTCAGACCGACCTGAGCCCAACAGACCTGCAAATCCTAATACTTCCCCTTCGCTCAAGGAGAGATCCACATTATGGATCGATGTATCAACCGATATATTATCTGCCTGAATGATAACCTTACGGCCTTCCTTGGGTGTCGCTTTTTGCAGATTTGCAATTTTGTCAAACTCTTTCCCGACCATTTGTGTAACGAGGTCAATGCGTGACAGTTCGCTGGCCAAGTGCTCTCCAATGAACGCCCCATTCCGCAACACCGTAATTCTGTCGGAAATTTCATATACCTGATCTAAGAAATGCGAGATAAATACAATCGCCATGCCTTCCGCTTTGAGACGGCGCATGATGTCAAACAGCCGCTCTACCTCGCCCCGATCCAGAGAAGAGGTCGGTTCGTCAAAAATCAGTACCTTGGCGGATACATCAACGGCTCTCGCAATTGCCACCATTTGCTGGATCGCAATGGGATAGGAGTCTAAACTACGTGTGACATCAATGTCTAGGTTGAACTTTTCTAGCGCCTTTTGGGACAATTTGTTCATTTTGGGCAAGTCAACGAACACGCCGGCACGCATGGGCTGTCGGCCAATAAAAATATTTTCAGCGACTGTTAGGTTCGGGCAGAGGTTTACCTCTTGATACACGCTGCTAATTCCCAATTTCATGGCTTCCGTTACGGATTGGGGGCGGACTTCTTCGCCGTTTAACATGACTTCTCCGGCATCCATTTGATAAACGCCGGTTAAGCATTTAATCAGTGTTGATTTTCCTGCTCCATTCTCTCCCATAATGCAGTGAACCTCACCTGCTCGTAGAGTGAGGTCAACGCCCTTCAAAGCCTTCACACCTGGAAAGCTTTTTTCTATTTTGGTCATCTTTAAAATAACATCATTACACACTTCAATCACCTCGATATGCTGGAGATAATACTGTCCTGATAATTGGCTGAGGAGGCCGACAACAATTTGTGCCGGCCTCCCAGATAATTCCTATGGAGTAAGCGCAAGGCTCACAATTAGTATACTCTGTTGGGCAGGTCGTCAGCAGCACTCAAATATCTGTCAGGGAAGATGAGGCTGAGTGTTTCGTCGAATACGCGAACGTCAGAGAAGATGATTTGCTCTGGAGTGATACCAGCTTCGATGTCGCGAATAACTTGAACGACTGTCGGGCCGAGTAACGGGCTACACTCAACGGTAACATTCATGTCGCCAGCTACGATAGCTTCGAAAGCAAGAAGAACAGCATCTACACCGATGATGATGATGTCTTCACCGGGAACCAAGCCAGCATCACGAATCGCTTGGATGGCACCTAGCGCCATGCCGTCGTTGTGTGCGTACAGAACATCAATGGGTCTGCCTTCGGCTGACGCACGGCCTAGGAAAGATTCCATGACTTGCATTCCGAGCTCTGTGGTGAAGTCACCGGTTTGTGATTGGGTAATTTCTAGGTTTGCGTGGCCGCCAATGATTTCTCTGAAGCCAGCAGCACGGTCAATTGCGGGGCCTGAACCAACAGTACCTTGCAACTCAACGATGTTGATATCGTCACCCAGACGACCTTCTTCTTCTAGGAAGTCGAGGAGCCACTCACCGGCTCTTCTGCCTTCATCTTCGAAGTTGTTGGTGACCCAAGATACGAAGTAGTCTTCTTGGTTCGGCATATCAATACTTCTGTCCATCAGAATCAGAGGAATGCCTGCTTCTGCAACGTCCATCATGATGGAATCCCAACCGGTTTCAACGATGGGGGCCAATACGATGTAATCTACGCCTTGGGTGATGAAGTCTTGAATAGCTTGGATTTGGTTGTGTTGCTGTTGGTTGGCATCATTGAAGATGAGTTCCCAACCTGCGTCTGCTACAGCTTGACGAACAGACTCTGTGTTACCTACACGCCAGTCAGACTCGGAACCGATTTGTGAGAAACCAATCCGTAGGGTGCCGTCATTGGCGGGGGTGTCGTCTGCTGGGGGGTCCTCATCTACCGGTGGTGCTACGTCTGGAGTAGGGGTCGGATCATCCACGGGTGCTGGTGTATCTTGCGCCCCATTGCCGCAAGCGGCCAATGCGGCCACTAGCACTAGAACCAATAAGATCGAAAGTACCTTTTTCATTTATATCTTCCTCCTAATTTTTTTACCGATAAAATCGGCTACTTCTATTATAGAGAGTGGTTCAAAAAAAAATAGAGAAAATATTCTGAATTAGTTCTGATAATTTACGACATTTCAAGCATCTAAAAAATCGCATCGGTTCTTTGGAAGAAACCGCCAAAGTTATAGGGGGAAAGCTTTTATTTATTTCGAAACGCTTTCGGTGTCATGCCTATATTTTTCTTAAATACATAACTAAAGTACTGGGTATCGTTATAGCCTACTTCGTAGCCGATGTCCGAGATCCTCTTATTTGTAGTTTTAAGTAATATTTTCGCGCGCTCAAGCCTTATCTTGGTAATATAGCTAATGAATGTTTCGCCTATTTTCTGGCTAAATATCGTGCTAAAATGGTTGGGTGAAACATTGACCTCTTTGGCGACCGAATGAAGGGAGATGTCTTTTTCAGAATAATTTTTTTGGATGTATTCCTGTGCTTTGGTGATGACTTCATGGTTTTTAGAACCCGTCACGTCGTCTCGGTATTCGATCACGCTTTCTAAGATAGAAGATAACAATGCTTTGATGGTTTCAATGCCTGAGTCGGCGTTGATTAGATTGCTGATGTCGGCATATTTTGCTAACACCTCTTTTGCGTTACCGCCCAGCTCGTCAATAATCTTGGATGCGCTCAACAACACATCCATCACGACATAGGAGATGAATATAAACGAAGTAATTGATTCGATTTCAAAGCTGTCCAAATAATCTGACACAAACCCGGGCACATCCGCCTGTGAGGCATAACGCAACTTGTCTATCATGGGAAGCTTATTGATTTCAGTAGTCGGAATCAGACCGATGGTGCCAACATCTTGCACACTGTCTATCAGCTTTTCAACATTGCTTCTTCGTTCTTTATCAATCTTGGTTGCTACGTCGTTTAGTGTTTCCATTAGTGTTTTCGGCGTAACCGGCTTTAATAAATAGGCATCAACCCCTATTTCGATTGCCTGTTTTGCATATTCAAACTCATCGTGCCCACTCAGTATGATAATTTTGATCCACGGCATCGCCTTTTTGGCGCGCTTGGAAAGTTCAAGCCCATCCATAAAGGGCATTCTGATGTCAGCGATGAGGATATCGGGCATGATCTCCTGCATGAAAGACAAGGCCAACTCGCCATCCGGTGCTTCGCCGGAAAGCGTGAAGTCCGAATTATCCCAGTCAACGCTCTCTCTTATCCCTGTGCGCATGGATGCCTCATCGTCAACAAAAAAGACTTTGTACATAATAAAAACCCCTACATAAAATTTGTTCGACTATAGTGACAGGTCTAATGTGAAGCTGACCTCAGTGCCTTTTTTATACTCTGATTTGATCTCTATGCCCTTTTGCAGACCATAGTATAGCTTGAGCCTTCTGTTTACATTGAACAATCCGTACCCTTGCTCGCCTGTGCCGTAATGAATATTGTGTTTCAGTGTTTCCAAGGTTTCTGGTGTCATGCCAATTCCGGTATCCGTGACGGAAAACCGAAGTTTTTCACCTTCTTTTTTAATGCTTACCGTGATTTTCCCTCGATCTCTGGTGTATTTGATCCCGTGGTACAGCGCATTTTCAACCAGGGGTTGAAGCAAGAATTTTAGGATTTTTTTATCCGGGATGTTTTCGTCTAAGTCAATTTCATAGGTCAAAATATCGCTATAGCGTATTTGCTGAATGACCAGATAATGCTTCACATGCTCAATTTCGTTGGAAATGGGAATGAAGTCGATCCCATGGCTGAGGGATATCCTGAAAAAAGAGGACAAGGATGCGACAAGGGTGACTACATCGGGTACATTATCAGCTTCTGCCGCCCAGATAATGGCATCCAGTGTATTGTACAAAAAGTGGGGCTTGATTTGTGCTTGCAAAAGCTTATGTTCCATGATTTGGAGTTGCTTTTGCTCTTCAATGCCCTGTTCCAGTAGAAGCTCTATTTTTTTAGACATGGTATTCATGCCCACGGCCAAATCGTTAAATTCGTCAGAGGCGGACAGCGCAATCTCGAAACTGAAATCCCCTTCGGAAATTTTATTCGACATCGTAAGAAGACTCTCGATCGGGCGCGCAAGGCTTTTGGAGATATACCAAAACGCAAACCCGCTGACAAATATTGCGACAAGTGCCAATAAAATGTTGATAATAAACGCTCGGCTACTCTGTTGTGACATGGCTTGATTTAATATTGAGGCCTCATTCACTTGCCCGGACGAAAATTCCGACAGCAGGTCGTTTATCCCTGCGATGCAAATCCGAATCTCTTCAAGCAGTCGTTCATTCTCTGCAACGGGATATCGTTCGGCGACTTGCGTTCTCAGCCTGAATAAATAATCTTCCAGTATCGCAAGTGCCCGGAGAGAAATATCCATGACCCCACGATTTTCCACCGAGTCCGTGTGGTTTCGGATTTCGATCATTCTGATTCGGATATCTGCAATCAAGGGCATAATCCCGCTGTCGCCAAAGCTCTCTTTTCCGGCGACAATATTCCAGACAATGGGCTCAATACGTTCGCTGACATCGTGGTTGAGCTGATTTGCATAGATGATATTATCTATGATTTCACCATAAGCCCGTGCCTGACGGAAAGAAGTATAGCTTTGCACAACAATCGGTGTAAGCAACAAGATAAACATGACGGCAAATAAGATCATGATTTTTCCGACAATGCTATTTTTCAAGTTTAATAACTTTGATATATGGCTTTTCGTAGCAATCACCTCATTCTCATGGTGTAATGAGGCTCTATCCTTGCGGCGACTATGATGTCTTCCAACCTGTACTGTACAGGCAAGGCGTAGAAATCGTCTCGGTCTGTAAACACTCTTGTTTCAGTGTAAGTATATGTGACAAAAGGCCTGCCATTTACAATGTTGGAAATCAACTCCATCAACAAATCCCCTGCATAGGGGCTGCATTCAATCAGGCAATTGATTTGGCCCTGTCTGAGTGCGACTAAGCCGGAGGCCTGTGCATCGACAGAAACAACAGCAATATCAATGCCGGGCCTGATCCCACGCTCTTTCATGATCTCAATCGCACCTAGGGCCATGTCATCGTTATGGGAGAATAGGATATCAATGTCCGGTGTCCCTTGCAGAATGAATTCCATGCTCTCTCTGCCTTTTGAGCGCATAAAATCCCCAGAGTGGGAGATCACGATCTCAAATTGCGGGTAATCTCGGAGCACTTCCCGCAGACCTTCATACCTGCCGATTGTTGGCGAGGAATACGGTGTTCCGCTGATCTCAGCGATCCGAATCGGCCCTTCTGCACGGGCAAACCGTTCTACCATCCATTCTCCGGCACGGACACCCTCGCCATGGAAATCTGCCCCAATAAAGGCGGCGTAGAGGTCTTCTTGTGCAGTCTCTATTTTCCTGTCTACCACGATGACTGGTATGCCGGCCACTCGTGCTTCTTCCAGTATGTTGTCCCAGCCGTCCTCTACAATGGGACTAAACGCAATAACATCCACGCCTTTTAGGATGAAGGATCGTATCGCTCTGATTTGATTGAATTGCTGCTGTTGTGCGTTATCAAAGATGAGCTGAATATCCGCCTCTTCCGCTGCACGCCGGATATCGTTCGATGCCGCAATCCGCCATTCGCTTTCGCTGCCCAACTGCGAAAAGCCCAGCACAATCCTCTCTTGGATGTTGGGGTCTTCTGCTCCACGTGAGCAACCGCTTAGGCAAAGCACAAGCAAACAAATGATTCCAATGCATAATTTTTTCATGCGGCGCTCTCCTTGTAAATCGTCCAATGCATTAAAAAGCTTAAGATTTCTGCCTAAAACTGGCCTTTATTTTCTGTGAGTTTTCAACAAACCTCGACGCTTTCAAGAACATGTGCTTGACACGCCACGGTAAATATGCTAATCTAAATCATGCAAATACACATAAACATTTAGCGAAACTTATATATTAAAAAATGCTTACATCAATAATATAGTTCGACTGCCAATTTTTTGCATTAAACTTGAAGATTAGAGCAGAGTGAGCGGGAAGCGAAGAATCAATACAGAACACGGCATGTAGTATGTGCCACAAGCATCTTTCCTAATAGTACACCACATATTTGCCGGAATGTCAACAAAAACAGCAGGGCATTGCGAAAGGATACGAAAGGCATCGTAAATTATCATGGTTTATTAAGAAAAATTCTCTATATGTCTATGGGAAGTTTTTGTTATAATTGCAATGGATGATCATATAGTGGGTGGGGTGGGCGAAACGAAAGCCTTACAAAACACCTCCACTATATTGTTATCATATATAAGACAAATCGTGAAAGCCTTGTTCCATGATGTACGCCGCACTTCTAAATTGTATGCAGTTGATTAATAAAGAAAGGGGGACTTGTCAACGCTGCGGTACAAAATAGAGTGCAACTCTAATAACAAATCTTTAGGAGGACATTTACAAGATGCGATCAAAATCTACCAGAAGGATATTATGTTTGATCCTTGCAGTTGTCATGGCATTGACATCTGCGCCCTTTGCGTTTGCAGCAGAGGAGTATGAAGCACCCGCAGCAACAACTGCGGCAGGCTTCTTAGAAGTAACAGGAAACATTGATTTTAATGATCCCAACAATGTAGACCTAGGAGTGATCGAGACCTTTACCCGTAACCGGGGTGGTGGTTATGGTCTGACAAGCTTCCCTGTGGGTTCACAGATGCCGATCATAGGCGTTGAGCTTGCCAACCATGATGCCATCAGAACGGTATTTGGTGGTGCAGGTTATGCGGGCGGCACCGGGTTCGGTTTCCCGCAGTCTGCCGCAGGGGCAGCTCGTGACTTCCGCGCACCGTTCCAAACAGCGCGGGGCGATTACACGCGCTCTTCACTCTATCTCAGTATCCATGCTGAAGCGTGGGTCGGGTTTGAGCTACATGAGCCTATGGTTATCAACCGCATGGGTATCATGGCTAGAACGGACGCAGGCTGGGCTACAAGCCCAAGCCGTACTGCTAATAGAGACGTTCAAGGTTCTCACGATGGTGAGACATGGGTAAATCTGTTTGCAACGCCGGCATCCGATGCTTATCCCAGTTTTGTGTTCCACGAGATTAACAACACGGAAGCATTCCGTTTCTATCGTCTCCGTGGACGCACAACTGGCGGAACGGCCAGCATTTGTTTGCGCGAACTGAAATTCTATGTAGAAGACACACCGGAAAACCGCCTTGCCTTGCTGGAGTTTCCGAATAGAGTTTACTATCGCAATGACATCACCCTTCCGCAAATTGACGGACTGCCGCTCACATGGACTTCCAGTGATCCAGCTGTGATTGGTCACGATGGTGTGATGCAAGAAGGCATTACGCTTCCGCAGAATGTCACCTTCACCGCAACGGCGACCATTGGCAGTGACACAGTGACTCGTGAATTTTTGGTCACGATTCCCGATCCGGTTCTGGAAGCGTTTGAGACAATAACCTTACCGGCGACAACACGCCATTCCCTGAACTTGCCTACGAGCATCGAAGGCGTTCCGGTTGCGTGGACATCAAATAATCTAGCGGTTATGGGCCATGACGGTGCCCTTGTTGCAGGTGCAACCCTTCCGGGTGAAGTAACCCTGACTGTAGCGATTGAGCGTTTCGGTATAACCCATGAGCAAGTATTTGTCGTGCGGGTTTACGAAGCGGTCACATGGGGTGATCCGGGCTTCACAAGCGACATGGAACTAATTGCCCATATTGACTTTGACAGAGAACCTGTAGGCGGGGCCAGTGGGGGCCAATACTTTGTCGGCCCCGACAACATTGGGCGTGCCAGAGTGCGCGGTGCAGTCCAGTACGGCGAAATAGCCGATAGCACCGGTGCGACAAGCCGTTCGTTCGCATTGGGGTCAGGAAGATGGCTCCAGTTAGAGCGTGGAGACGGTAGCCCGCTGTTACGAGGCTTAAATGAATTTGCCATTTCTTATTATGTACTTGCAAACTCAGACCCTGCTAGTGCTGAGGCGTGGCCGCAGAGCGATACAGCCGGACGTCATGCAGGCGGCCAATGGTTGTTCTATGCCGCCCGTGTAGACCAAAACCCCTTCCTCAGTGGTCGCCATGGCTATGCAATCAAGCCTTATTATGAAAACTACATTGCAATTATTGACAGCAGCACCAGAACAGACGTGCGCCGATTCCACCATGTGGGCGGCTATCACGAAGTGTCATTTAACCCTGGCGGAACAAGCCCTAGCGCTGCCACTTGGCGGCAAATGACACCGACACCCGTGCCCCGGGCAGATGGTTTGGATGCGGGCGAATGGCGTCGTGTGGATGTACACTTTACACCTTATGCGACACGCTTATATGTTGATGGTGTGTTAGAAAGCTATGAAGAAACACGCGCAGTAATCAATCAACTGCCAGACGGTGCAGATAATGTACCTTACGCTATTGAAGAAATCATGTCCGCAGCCGGTGGCTTTGCCAGCATTGGTAGAAGACCTCCGCACTCAAATCCCAGCGGCGGCGGCGGCGCATCCTACTTCAACGGCGAAGTTGCCAACATCAGAGTGTGGGCACCGATTAATTATCGGACAGACCAAGAGAGAGTGCAAGAGGCGTATGATGCCCTTGAGCTACCTTACGGTACCACGCCTGCAGTTGAGCGCACAGATGCTGAGTTAACTGCCAATCGCATCGGTCACGGGAATGGTGATTTCGGTCACCCCGGTAACCAAGTGCGCGGTCACATGTACCTGCCTGCTGAGGGGCTACATGGAACGACCATCACTTGGGAGATGGATGTGCCCGGAATCGTAGCGACAGAAGATGTTGTCATCCCATATTATGATCCCGCTGGCGTGGGTCTCGGAAACCATGATGCGCCGAGACGCAAAGGATTTGTGACACGCCCGGACGTAGACACAACAATCACGGCGACAGCGCGGATTGAATACAACGGTGAGTACTTAGAAAAAGAGTTTGTATTTGACGTGCTGGCCGCGCCGGTATTAGACGAGTTAGACGCATACATTTTCGCATACTTTACAGGTGGTGAGGGTGCGTGGTACCACGAGCAAGCCTTCTTCTCCGTCAGTGATGATGCGCTTCACTGGGTGCGGACTCGTCCCACCAACAACCCTGCCCTCGTGTGGAACGAGAGAGACCGGGGTACTCGTGATCCGTTTATTATCAGAGGGTCTTACGGCGATAAGTTCTACATGATTGCCACAGACCTGAGCATCTGGCGTCGTGGCGGCTGGGGCAATGCCAACTGGCCGAACAGCTCGACCCACATGGTTATTTGGGAGTCTACTGACCTGGTAAACTGGAGTGAACCGTGGTCCGTAGACGTACACGGCGGTATTTTAGATGCCGGGCATTTCTGGGCGCCGGATATGGTATATGATCCGGTCACAGGCGACTTCTTCGTATTCGCCGCCACCATGACCGCCCATCATTTCCCCACCGGATATAACGGCCCCTTTGTCTGGTACACCAGAACCAGAGATTTCCGTACCTTCTCAGAGCCGCGGCTTTGGATTGGTGAAGATTCATATTACCGTGGCGTGATTGACACGGCCGCTATCTTGGGCCACACCGGATACTGGTACCGTACGACCAAGGTAGAAGGTGTCGGTAGAACTATCATCGACAGAGCCATGGACTTTGTGCTTGTCCCAGACGGAGCGGGCGGAACAGAGAAAATCTCGTCCCTCACCGGCAGATGGGAACGTAGCGGCGAGTTGTGGGATATGTTCAGACCCGCAGACCACAATCAAGTAGAGGGCGTACAGTTCCTGCAACACTTAGAGCGTGACTGGATTGACGGCAGACCCACCTACGCCATCTGGGCAGATGCGTTCGCCGCAGGTACAGGCTATATCCCATTCTTCAGCAACAACATGGACGATGTCGTCCCGGGTAGCCCCTACTGGCGATTCGACCACGGCACATACACCGGGCCCCGTGGACATCACCGCTATCGTCACGGTAGCTTGATGACCATTACAAGAGCAGAACACGACAGAGTGGTTGCGGCATTTGGTGAGTTTTTGTTCCCGGATAGCCCGCCCAGACCGACCCGTCCGGAGCCGCTTCCGCCGGGTATGGATCACCATCCAGCGACCTTTGGCCCTTCTGTAACCGCAGGTATGGATTTGCTTGCATACTTTGACTTTGACGGTCTTGTACAAGGCGATCCGGGCACCTTCACCGACATCAGCGGTAATAATGTACAAGCGAGAGTCAGAGGTGCCGGCACTGCGGCGGCAGCACCGACCACTACAATCAATGTCTCTGACAACACGCCAGATGGTAGTGGCCAATCTTTCAACCTGACACCCACTAGCTGGATTAGCCTAACGGCTGAAGATGGCTCAGGGTTGCTTGCAGATATGGAAGAACTGGTTGTCGTTGCGGATGCGTACCGCTACCTAGGAGCGGGTAATAATAACTGGGTATTCTACGCTGATCGCAACCAAGATGCCAATAGCTGGGGCCCCGGCAGACACTATATCGGTCTGCTTAACCGCCCTGACCGCTTTAATGTAGAGCGCTTTAGTGCGCCACCTCTAGGCGGCGGTGGAGATGGAACCATATTATTTGGACCTGTACAAGGTGCCGAGAATACTGTTGGACAGTGGAACACGCTGGCAATGGTGCTCAGACCGGGTAGCACGGCATTCTATGTCAATGGCGATTTGGTAGGTACCTATGTCAACAATGCGAATGGACTGCGGATGCCTCAAATCCTCGGCTCAGATGGTGGGTATGTCTACTTAGGCAGATCCAACTGGGGTGCTGGTGGTGAGTTCTTCAATGGCTACATTGATAATGTCCGTATTTACGGCTATGCTGGAATTAGAGGGCCTGTAGAGGTGCCCCCAGTAGAAGACTATCATCCGCAATACTTTAATGATGTTTCTGTGGATGACATGATTCATCTGGTAGACCTAGACTTTGAAGGTCTTACTGAAGATTCTCCCGGTACGTTCTACGATGCAACAGGCAACGCGCGTGTCAGAGTAATGGGAGGACATCACGCCCTGCCGGGAGCTACCGGTTCCCGACTCGGAAACGCTACCCCCCTTGCCACGCTTGGCCCGGCTTTAGGGAACGTTACTATGGACGGATCCGACGGTTCTTTCTACACGCCCGGCAGATGGATTTCCATCGAGTGTGCCGATGGCCCGGTTGGTAGCGGTACAGGCTTACTTGCAGGGATGGAAGAGCTGGTTGTCAACTTTGATGCAAGACGTACAGTGTTATGGGCCGGTCATCACTGGGCATTCAAAGTCGTTAATAGCGATACAGTTGCTCAGTCTTGGCCTAGTCTTGGACGTTATATCTCCGGGGCACTTTACTCACCCGGAGGCGGCAACCCTCCTGCCACGCCGCGTTTGGAGCGGGGACAGGATTGGGGAGCAGCACTTGGTGGCAGATTCAACCTAAATGGGGTGCCGGATTCATTAGCAGGCGGCCAGTGGGTCAACATGTCACTCGTGTTCAGACAACATAGCACCGCATTGTATGTCAATGGTGAATTGGCGGAGACGCGTGTTCACGATGATAACGATGCATGGAGACTACCTAATATTCTCGGCCCGACTGGCGGATATATCATGCTGGGCAACGGTGGCTTTAACTATGGCACCGTATCTGAGAATTTCTATGGTCACATCGACAACGTCCAAATCTGGGGCAACAGAGGCCCTGCGCCGGACATGAACCATCCGGATATCGCAAGATTTGAAGGTGCATTCCACCTCTATGCGGCCACAGACGGCAGCGAGTTGGTTGTCTCTACCTCTGATGATTTAGAGGATTGGGAGCAGGCGGCTGTTTCTGCGCTACGCGTCAATGACGTGCCGTGGGCAACAGGCGATATCTCTCACCCCCACGCAGTACAACGTGGTGAAGACGATTTCCTCTTGTTCTTCAGCGCAACGAGAGCGTATGACGGCACAAAAGCCATTGGTGTCGCCACGGCAGACAACCCGCTGGGACCGTTTACGGCGGTAGCGACACCGCTTCTGTCCAACGATCACACCTTGTCACACCCCGACTTCGACAACGGCGTGTTCATCGGCATCTCCCCCACACGGAGAGGTGACGTGATTGCACCGTTCGTATACACCGACCCAGATGGTGTGAGCTATCTGTTCTTCGGTAGCGGCAGTGCGGCAGGGGTACAATTAACTTCTGACCTCATGGGTATCGTGGATGGCACCATGCAAAACCTGACCACCCACCAGTCATCATTCCCATACTGGGGGGGCCGTCCGCAACTCACCAATGACCCGACGCCAGAGGGTCACAGATACGGCCGCCACTTGAGAGGGCCGACCCTGTTGACCGCCGGTGTCCAAGTCAACCGTGTGGGCGATAGATATAACTTTACATGGACCGTAGATGTGGACGGCTCTGAGCTGCAACACATCCGCCGTGGTTGGGCCGACAGCCTGTTTGGGCCGATCACGTACCACAACAACCCCGCTTGGAACTCAACCGCAGCGCGTACGCTGTTCCAGTTGATGAACAGCAGCGGCGGCTTCTTCGGCCCGGGTGGACAGTCCATCCTGCAAGATGATGCGAGCATGTTCACACTGACCGCAGAATATGAGTATGATTCAGATGTGGTCGAATACGAATTCAATGACGACCTGAGAGCCGGTGAGACCGACTTTGAAATCACTGTTCCCGGCGAAGTAGATGAAATCACCATTGCGGCGGCGGCGACTTGTCCGCTGGCAACAGTTGTAGGCGATGGGGTTGATCTGCCTCTGGTTGTGGGTACCAATGTATTTGAAATCGTAGTCACATCCAATGGCCGTCACTTCGTGGCGTACCACAGATTTGAGCAAGGCGGCAACCTTGGGGTTTCAGTGGATAGAGTGGGTCTGAGCACCAACTTCTTCCAGCAAGTCACCCCGACAGCCGGCGGCCCAGTTCTTGGAGCAGCAGGGCCACAGATTGTCAGCACGTACACGCTCACCGTATACCGTGAAGAAGAGCCGATTGACCCTGATGCGATAAGATTCGTGGTAGACACGGTAACGGCGGCCCCTGGCGACAGAGCAGTGGAAGTAGCGATATCAGTAGAGAACAACAGTGGTATCAGCTCACTTCGCTTGGACCTAGGATTTGAGGACTACAACGACTACATTGAGATTGTGGGCGATCGAAGAGGTCTGTTCCCGTCACCGATGTTTAATACGGCTCCCATATTCTCATTGGCGCACATTCCTTCTACCATTCCTCCCGTCGATCCAAGAGATTGGAACGTGGTGGACGACGGTGCGATGATTACAGTGCTGTTTGATGTATCACTGGATGCGGAAGGATATGTACCGATCGAACTTACCGTTTCATCAGTATACGAATTTGTTGTTGATACTACAGTGCGGCTAAATGAGTTCGTGGAAGTTGACGGTTGGATATATGTAACGTCTGCTCCAGTGGTAGCGAGCATTGCGGTGACGACTCAGCCGACCTTGGTGTACACGGACGGCGATGCACTAGACCTATCCGATATGGTGGTGACGCTGACGTACGATAACGGTGACACCAGAACAGTAGCGTTTGCGGACTTTGCGGCAAACGGGTTGACAGCGAGCCCGGTGGACGGTACAATGTTGGCATTGACGCATGACGGCACGGTTGTCACCATCACGCATACAGAAAGCAGCGAGACGGCGACAACAGACAACTTGACAGTGAATGCGCTAGACCCAGAAGTAGCGAGCATTGCGGTGACAACGCAGCCGACGAGGCTGGTCTACACAGAGCGCAATACACTAGACCTATCAGGGCTAGTAGTGACGTTGACGTACGATAACGGTGACACCAGACCCGTGGCGTTTGCGGACTTTGCGGCAAACGGATTGACCGCAAGCCCGGCAGACGGCACAGCGTTGACATTGGCGCATAACGGCACCGTTGTTACCATCACGCATACAGAAAGCGGCGAGACGGCAACGACGGCAACCCTGACAGTGAATGCGATTCGCTGGGGTGACGTGAACAATGACAATGCTGTGACCTTGGGTGACGTGTCAATGTTGAACCTGTACGTACTGGGGTTCCCGGTGCTTGATACATGGATGTACCGCGGCGATGTGAACCATGACGGGGATCTCACCTTGGGCGATGTATCACTATTGAATCTGTATGTACTAGGATTCCCGGTTCGCATCACGCCTCCGACAGCGGTAGCTACCATGGCAACCTTGACAGAAGTTGATCGTGAGGTTGTGGTAACGGCGACCGTGCGGGACGAGACACCAGTGGTTCCGGGTGCGGAGATTTTGGTTGACTTTGCGTTGACAGGAAATCCAGATCCGGGTATTGGTACCCTTCAGATAGTTCTGGAGCAAGGAGACCTGACGATTCTTAGAGCAGTTGCGGAGACTGAGCCTCACATTCCGTTCTCTCAAGGCCAAATTCCGCAGGTGCAGGAAGGCAGAATGGTCCTCGGTTTCCGAGCAGGATCAAATGCAAATGGCAACGTGAACGTAACAGGCACCGGTCACCTTGTGACGGTTCAGTTCCTCGTACCTGATGATGCGGAAGTCGGTGACACACTTAACTTTGGCTTTGACATTGTAGAGTCAATCTACTACGCAGTTCTTGAAGGAACTTCGTTCCGTGTGGATCCGGTTATAATTCCGAGCAGTCATCCCAGTGGCAATGACACGGTTACGGTGGTAGCACCGTCAGAGTTCGAACCAGTAACGGCAATCACCAAGACATCAGCGTTGACGGTAGCGGCGAACACACCGCTAACACTGGCGGGTACGGTGGTCCCGACGGATGCAACGAACACCACTATCGTCTGGAGTGGTACAGGTGTTGAGAATGGCGTATTGACAGCCACGGCGGCCGGTACAGCAATGGTCACGGCGACTGTCGTAGACGGCACGGCAGTGGGCACGAACTTTACGCAGACCTTCGAAAT
>Ga0136643_10001393_pt1 | contig 29389 bp, 14 predicted proteins | sample TergutLab28metaG_FD_96883 | JGI IMG/M metagenome (GOLD analysis project Ga0136643, IMG submission 96883) | Labiotermes labralis P1 segment gut microbial communities from Petit-Saut dam, French Guiana - Lab288 P1 (version 3) (version 3) | ecosystem: Host-associated > Arthropoda: Insects >... | reverse complement strand
TTCTCCAAATTGAGAAAAGTGTGGCTAAATAAATCATTACACAAAGATACCAAGATTAAGATATTTAATGCCTGTGTGAAATCTGTACTTTTGTATGGATGTGAAACTTGGCTTGTTACAAACGAAATCCAGCATAAAATACAAACCTTTGTGAATAGATGTGTACAATATATATTAAGAATATGGTGGCCAAGAATCATTTCCAATAAGGACCTATGGAAAGTAACAGGACAAGAAGATATAAATTTAGAAATAAGGAAAAGAAAATTTAGATGGATTGATCACACATTAAGAAAAGAGGATGGAAAGATACCAAAGGCGGCCCTACTTTGGAACCCTCAGGGAAATAGGAAGAGAGGAAGACCGAAAAACAGCTGGAGAAGATGGATAATTAAGGAAGCGGGTAGAAGCTGGAATGAACTAAGGTTCTTAGCAGCCGATAGACAGAAGTGGAAAGGACTCATAGACAACCTATGTTCCTAGAAGGAACGATGGACTCATTATTATTATTATTATTATATTCTTGTGACATTTAAGTATGTTTCCATTGCCAGCTAATTAACCTTTCAAATAAGGACACGAGGTGGTTAACCACTGTTAAAATATCTGCTATATGTGAAGACAAAGAAGATTTTGTAGAAACTACAAGGTTAGCACATTGCATGCTCTATATGAATGTGACAGTAAAGTAAGCTGTTACTTCCAAATTGTAAAGTACACTAATTATGAAGTAAAGTTCAGTATATCACTGCAGTGTTAAATTACTTGATTTAATTACTGTTCCTTATACATATGTTTTAGCTTACTAAACACAAAGGGAGATATTTAGTTATACTATATTGTGTGAGTCATGGTAGAAACAAGGGCAACACTGATGACCACATGCAGCTATAGAATGTGTATCCCACATTATTTATCTTATTCTTTTTTCTGAAATATAGTAAATAAAACTTTATACTCCTGTGCAGCTCAGAATTTCCTGTGGAGAAGACAGTGTTGCCAGATGAAATACTGGGGGTGATCTGCCGTGGACTGGCAGTTAATAGCCAGACAATGGGAAAGAATGTGTCACCTGATCTGGTTATGGTTGGTGCCATGTTGCCACAGATTCACATTGCACTGTTGAAGGTGTTGGATTGTCTGATAATGTGGTCAGTATTTTTTACAGAATTTTGGTAATGGCTTAGTGAAGAGACTGATATTTGAGTACTTAACACTTCAAGTTATTTAAACTTTACAGCCTTAGTGTCTTGGTGATTCTGGAGGTCACAAAGGATGGTGTGTAAGAAACTTTGTGGATTAAGCACTGTATCGATAAAATCCACTAAAGCACTATACAAAAAATGATAGTCAACGTTAAATCATCTGAATCTTCATTGAATGTTACTTATTGGTTTTGTTAATATTATATGCACTGTCAGCTTTCATTGCATCATGTGACTGAAGTTAAGTGTGTTTAAACATTTTACAAAGCACTTCCAAGTATTTCTGATGTTTTGCAAAGTATAGATGAAGGGCTATGAGATTGGCCCAGGGCTGGAACTGACCATAGACGTGGATAGATGACATCTGCTTAGGTCCAGAATAATCTTTTTCTTTGGAGAGCTATGTTCATTGTTTCAGCATGTTATAACTTGTTCCCAACAGTAATGTGTACAAACAGTCTTCTTAAACAACTGTGTATTAATTCCCTTCTTACTGAGTGTTGATCCTTTCCTAGGTTATCTCATGGTTGTGGAACAAATCCCACTTTTGGGCAATGATTTATACCCTCAGTCAGTCAGTCTACAAAGCTGAGATATAGATCTGTCCTTTGCAGTGATGTGGCTTGAAGTTTATAATTCCATAACACAGTTTTAACCATAATATTAGTAACTAACTCTTCTCTGTATTACTTTAGCTGTGAATGCAACTTGCTGCCATATGCTCCAGTTGTCTGCAAACTGGTGCTTCAGACTCTTAAGTGGACCTCTACAAAAAAGTGGGCATATGGTATTGAAAAACCTTATGGGTAAGTAAACTTATGGTTTTTTACATTTGGTCATTACTAGCTCAATCTCCTTGCTTTCTTCTGGTTTAAGACACATTGTGAAACCATAACACTCTTCAGCTGTCATCATCTCCCTGTCTAAAATTGCCTCCTTCCATTGTTTGTTCAGAAGTTAATTCCTTGACCCTTGCCAGGATTTTATTAATGTATGGCATATTTTGTGGGGAGTGAATAGTTGAAGGTGTGTGATGTTCTTGGCAGACAGTTACGCATTGCTGCTTACAACACATTGACTCTGTGGCTCCGGACTTCTAAGTGTGGCAGTTGTGTGGAACTCATATCTGAACAGCTGGTCCCTGTTGTGATGCAGGATATCTGGTTTGAAAAAGAGGCAGTAACTCTCAATGTAAGTGCAATATGTTCCATGTGGCAGTACAACTTTTGCCATAAAACTTATTTTAACCCCTTGAGCACTTTAGTATGTTGAATCCCTGTTTAAATGGTAAGCTAAATTACTCTACATTTGAAATCATATGATTTTTTTTAAACTGTGGATTGACTTAGACACATTTTAATTGTATTTGTAGTCCTGTTCTTATCACCCTGAAGATGACCACATAGGTTGTTGAAACATGTTAGTGACCACTATGCAATAAAATTATGTCCGTAAAACCAAAGTGCATGTGTTGGTCTTCTAACATACTTTATGGTGAAATTACTTCTTTGTAACATTATGATTACTCGCATCCATATTTCCAAGTAATATTCACTGTCTGCATACCCCTATTTCACAGCATGACCACAGTTTTTGTGGTGACATGTATTCATAAGGACATCTACCTCTCAGTCAAATCTCCATCTAAGTGGCATCTGGAAAGGCATGTCACATTGACTATTTCTCCAGCAGGGTGTAAGACAGAGTTGCAGAAACAATGCATACTGTGTCACAAGAAGGAGAATAAACAAAAAGGGGAAACATACTGGTGTACAGATTTTGAGGGGGGGGTCTGCATTTTCAGACCTGCTTCCAGGAGTTGCACATAAAACAAAATTTCTAAATTCTTGATTTTAAGCTTTCGCCATGTTCTATATGTAATATGTTTTCTTTTGGGTAATTCCCTTGCGTCTGAGTTATAATAGCCGACGTTTCGGAACACTATCAGTTCCATCTTCATAGGCAGGTGGATGAAGTATGACGGGGGATGGGATGTGTGGTGTATTTATACCTGACAGGGTTCTGGCAGGCAAGTGGAGGAGCCAATGGAAGGCGAGTGACCGGATGGGGGCGGGTAAGTGCACATCAGGTTGTGGAAGGGGGGAGGTATATAAGTGCGTGTGCGGGTGGGGTCACTGTAGTGTACTGGGTGGCTGTCTCCTTTTCTTGAGTTTGTGTAGCAGTGGTTTCCAGGATTTGCTGAGGTTGAATCCTCCATCTCTGTTGATGTTATTAGGATGCATCTCTATTTCATTGGCTTCTCTGATGAGACGATTCATGTAGCCGGTTTTAGTGGAGAGAAGTTTAGTGTCCTGTAATCTGATGATGTGGTCCTGATTGAAACTGTGTTCAGCAACCGCCGAATTACCCAAAAGAAAACATATTACAAATTTCTAAAATTTGAACAAATTGAAGTGAATATCCGGTGGTTTCAGGAGGAGGTTTCATGCGAATAATGTACCTCTTAGAGATGACTAAGGTATTATGAATTTTTCCACAAAAACTCATTAAATTTTCATTGACAGTTTATAGGCACTATGCTGAACATCATGTGATCAGCATGTCACATCATAGTTTAAATACCGCTCCAAACAGTGTAGTGGTGATTTAGGAGCAGCATAAAGTGAAAAAGTGAAACACATTAATAAGCTGTTAATTATTATTGGTTCATTGACGTGTTCGGAGTTTTGGCAACAGTCATTATGTAGCCATTTAATAGATAGGAAATATGTAGATTATACTACAAATAAAGAGCATACACATCAACAACAGTAGGCATTGAAAAGGCAGTATGAATTGTTTATAAACTAATTTTAACAAAAGCTTTGAATTTCAATTTGATCTCCTGAGTTCACAGTTCTAACCCTTGATCCATCCTGTATGTATGTAACAGGTAAAATTTAGCATATAATAAAATAGAGTAAAACTTTATGTCACCCATTTATTCCTTACTATCTAGTAATCATGGTGGGAAGCCAATGTGTGTGAGAAATGAAGGAGGAAAAGTGCATGCGTTCCTTATCATATGGTGTGTAATGTGTAGTTAAGGTGGCAATTGTTTTGGAATCTTGGCTTATTCTGCATGTTCATATGTAAATACATGTACTGTAGTGTGTAATTTTTAAGCACCTGCTCTATTATCTGCCTATTCTTTATCTACCATTGCTTCAGTCCTGACCCCTGATGGCTAATGGAAGTTCTGCTGTATACAAAAAGTTGGGAATGACATTTAATTTGTATTTGTGTGTATTCAGCTGCATTTGTGAATGCTACAAGGAACGCATACATAAATCATCCTTTTAGTTAATCATCGTTTCTTTTGGGGAATTTCACATTTTTTCTTAAGCAGTTTGTGTGTGTGTTTTTTTTTAGGTACACAGCACCTCCAGCAAGAAACAACAGAAAGGTGATCAGAACACATCTGAACAACAAGGTGTATGGAACTCCAGAAAGTACATTCCAGATAAAAAAGCCAATAGCAAGACGTGCAGAGCAGCACTGCAAGTTCTACAATGCCTACTTCACTCTGCAGCCACCTTCATAAAACCTGCTGTTCACATGGTACAGAAAGAAATGGTTCTGTTGTATTGACTTACTAGAAATTGCAGTAAAATATTATTCAGTGTCATTTCATTCAAATAAAAATTTACAAAATGTAAAATAGGTGGAACTGTGTGATGTGTCCAACCCTGATCCACCAGCCCATCCCTCAATGTACCTGCATTTCAGCTCTTGCACTTCTAAACTTGGAGAATTTTGTGAAAATTTTTGTGTTTTTATTGACAACATCATCTTTTTATGAATGTCACTTCTGCCTCAAACTTTATAATCATTGAAAACCTCTTCATTTATTAGAAACTATGTAAACAATATTGCATCTCTGACCATAGTCGTAATATTTTTAATTTTATGCTGGTATGATAATCATGATAATGGTTGGTTATTTCCAGCTGTTACAAGAGACAACAGTGGGACTTATATTTGACATCCAGCGAGCTAGCAGAGCCCATGATTTTCCAGTCCCATATGCTGAAGCATCATGCCGCCTTGAACTCTATCGTTTGTTGCATACACTTGTCCTAGAACCACATGCAACTTGGCCACCACCCACACAGTTTGCTTTCCACATGTTGTCTGAAGGACGTAGTGATCCAAGTCTGGAGGTAAGTTCAAAGTGGGGATTACAAGCCACTATGGTGGTAAACAAATACAGTGGAACCCCCATTTAATTTTCCCTTATTTAGCATTCACTTTCACTGCTTCCAAGTCAGTAATCTCAATGTTATAATTTATTCATTTAAGATTTATTCAGTTCAATTTTCAGATCCACAGACCCATAAAGAAACATTAAATTGAGATTTCACTATTACAGTGGAGGCAGGGCTCAGGGAATAAAGATAACACACTGTGGACTATCCATGTTGTAATATAACAATACATTTTGAAGGATAATTGTGTCATTTTTCATTTTATTACCGTGCAATGTGATAACAATATTTATTAAAACCAACTAATTGTGCAATTAGTTGGTTTTAATAAAAATTGTGTCATTATTATGGTAAAATTCTCCTCTTCACTTTTGTAAAGAAAGCACATACCATTGTATGAAATGCATGATGTTACGAGTGACACTGTTCTTCTTAGAGATGTCACTGCATGGAACACTGCTGCCTTGTAGAATATTTCCAGATTCTGCTACATTTTGTAACTCTTATCCTGTCTTTTGGTGAGGTGGAAGGAGAGGAATATTTGTGTTGAAGTATGTCCATATCTGTGATAGCATCAACTGTGTAGTTATTGATGTGTATCATATTCATGTAGTTCATTGTCAATAAAAGCATCAGTAATCAACCATTTTTGGTTCAAGACAGTCAACACAGATGCTAAATTATTTTTTTTATAAGTGATTTAGCAAGTGTGCTGAGTAGCTTCTCTTGTGATTTTATATACTACTAAAAATATATCATCTTAGTCTCTTTGTACATACATTTGTGTCACGTTTCATAGACTTTCTCAGTAGTATTTCTCTTAGTCTTTGAATCCAGAGTTATTGATGTATGAAACTTAATATATACATGTACTTAATTCTCACATTTTGCTTTCCATTCTTTGTTCTTCCAGGTTTCCCATTTCTGCACAGCTGCGTTGATTGCAGTAGAGAAGTTGGTGCATCCTGCAAGTGGTACATTGCATTTCTCTGTCTCTTTAGAAGAAATGTTAGAATTGACTAAAAGGTACAGGCAAGAATATTCCACAAAACAAAAGGAATCCAGCAGCCTTGTGGTGACTTCTGAGGAAGAAGAAGACATACAAAATGATGTTCACAGCAGTACAGGATCAAGTGGATCAGAGTCTGTTATGTGTCACACTGATAATGCAGAGAATTCCTCTGAAGAAGTAGTTGTTGAATATGACAGCAGAATGGATGGAGAAGATGGTGATGAAACAGATGAGTATGAAAAGGAGGAAATTTCAAAAAATGAACTAGGAACAGTAGAGTCTGAAGAATCAGACAGCAGTATGGAAAATATGGTATCTCAGTCATGTGGATTATCCGAAATGTTGAGTAAAACTAATGATAAACAGAAAGTTTTAGTAACAAAGACTAGGGAATCTGAAGAAGATCTTCAGCATAAAGAAGCAGAATCTGAATCTGTGATACAAATCAGAGGTGAAAATTATACACACACTGATGTTGGGGTTTGTGAAAAAGTTGTGAGTAAACATTATAGCAGCAGAACAGACAGTAAAATACTCTTAGTATCATGTGTTCGCTGTGATCAAGAACCATCAGTTGTGAATTCTACAGATTCCAGAAAGAGCATCTATACATCACCAGATTTAGCTAATGAAGGTAAATTATTTTCAGATGAGCAACAGAAGATAAATACAGAACACAAGGGTGATGAAAGGAACAAATGTGAGAAAGGAAACAAAGATATTACTGCCAGTACTGATATCAGTGCTGCTGGTAAAAGTATTTTAGTAACAGAAAATGACAAAGACAGGCAAGATAATGGTGTAGTAAGGATAGTGCAGGAAGATGATGATTGTGAACCAAACTCAAAGAGGATGAAGCTTCGTTCAACAGAGTCACCAAAGAAACGTTACAAGTCAGGTGCTGAAACTTCAGATAGTAATGTTAAAGACTGTACAGCAGTACCTATAACTATGAATGGCAAAGAGGAACAACAAGTGCATGGAGTGGGACAAGACCCTGAATTGCTTACTGAAGAGGAAATGCTTCGGTCATTTGTCGATGCAGTCACTGAGTAACAGCATTCAGCATACCACAGATGTACTATATTAGGGAAAAAATGAAAATAAAACAAATTCTTTTCAAGAGCAAGTATTTATTTTGTTCCTACAGATTTAGGTATTTCATTGATGTCAAATTTATTTCTGAAAATTGGACTAAGAAAAAGTTGATGATGTTGATATACAGAATAATAACTTTTTCATTCTGTGTACACACTTCAGTCACACATTACAGCAGTATTATAGCTCAGAATCAGTGAACCCAGATTTAAATTCTTTACATCATTGAAATAAAAATTACCTTTACCTTTGCATTCTTAGCCTTCCCTGCACACCATTATGCAAAGAGAGTTTCCCTTAAACCTCCTTGTATTATGTCATGAAAGCAGCACAAGTTTAAAGGTTTTTAGGTTATGCACTATCTTTAAATTATTTGTGAATTATCACAAAATGTTGTATTGAATGTCCTGTTATTTATGTATGTATAATACATGAATACAGTGTTAAATGACCTTATCGTAGCAGGAAAAGAAAGTTTGGTATACAAAATAATAATAAAATGACATATCAACTGCAGAACTGCAATTATTATTTAATGCAAGTAAAAAACATACAGATAATACAGCACCCAGAAAGCAGAACCATTCACTGCGGTATAAAATTCCAACAAAATGATCAAGTTTGAAATAAGACTGGCAAGCTACATAGAGAAAAGCAGAATGAAACTGTAAATCGTGATATCACAAGGCCTCAAGACAGTGAGACTTCCAGTACTTAAACAGCAGCCATAGATAAAGACTAAGTCAGAATCCATCCAGTAACAAAAATGTAACTGGAAGAACATTTAGAAACTTTTCGGAATGGACAATAAAGAAATGGCAAGTATACAGAGCAAAAAGGTGGAGGTACAAATAGAAACACCAATATAACAATTAACAATATAAATTTTGAGTAGCTAAAAAAAAGAAGGATCCTTTGATTAGGCAGTCTGCTGGTAGAGCCTGCCAAGTATCACTGAATGAAAATCTATAATTATTTAATAATATGTGGAAGAAGGAAGACCAAGAGATTCAAAATATATGTAATCATAAACATACTTACAAATGTACATGCAGAATAAACGCAAAAACTGCAGGGGCTGTGTGTTAATATACAGCTTAATACTTCCTTCACCCAACGAGTGGTCTAGGAAATAAGCCTGGGCTTGGAAAAAGCGTAGTTCTGTTTATCAGGGGTTTAATGATTGATGGAAGGAGTCCCGGTTGATTTTGATTTCTGACTGTTGAAGTGTCTGTACTACTGTCTGTTACAGGAAGCACAAAATTTTCATGGCTGCTGGTACTGGAATTTATTTGGGAGCCCATTTTATCAGTACCATGAAACGCTGTAGAATTTGGCCCTCCATTTCCTGATTTTCCCATTTCTGTTTCATTCAGTATTGCTTTTATTACTGTTCCATTGCCAACTTTGGTATGACTGTGAGGAGGCACTGTTGGGTTCCGAAACGTATGTGTGAATTGTCCATTATCAACCTGAATGCCATGGTTAGCTGGTATTATCTCATTCAAAATTGCACTTGCTGCTCCTGTTCCAACATTTTTGAACAAAGTACTGTTTATAACTGTACTGACAACTGCCCCAGGTCTAACTACTTGCTGCAGTGCATGGTCAACAGTTGCTAGTGCATCTTCACTGAATTTAGTGATACCCCACAGTGCTTTACATGTTGCAGACTGAAGTGTTGGTAAAATGCCACTCCATAATGCCATCTGGCAGAAACGGAAGTTGCTATGGAGGCTTGATTTACTTGTAATTGTAACAAAATTGTTCTTTTCTTCTGAGAAAGGAGGCCATGAAATTTGTTTCCCATTGTCTAGTAACCTTGGTGTCCTGTAAACATGCAGACCAAGTTGTATTGTGATCTGTTGCACAAATTTTGGGTTCAGAGAGAAGAAAAAAAAAATTGACTTTAGAGTTACAGGTTTACACTTAGTAAGGCAGCAGAATAAACTGAAGAGTATTATAACATTTTCTTATTTTCATATAACTGTTATTTCAATGTCCAGTGGTTGATGTATATAGGATATTTGAAGTGTTGCAGAAGGTGAGTGCTGTTGCTATACAATAAACATAATACTGTATAATCTATTATTTTATGTCTATTAATCAAGATAATCTTGAGAAACAATGTGAAAATAAAATGTGCTTCAGACAGTGGACAGCGTCCAGTATAATATTCATGCAACAAATTGGCCAGGCATACACAAATCCTGGATGCCTGGTTACCTGGGTAAATTTTGTACCATGGCACCTAATACTGTGAGCAGAATTATTAGTTTTTCTTGACATTACATACAATGAGTGTGTGTCAGTTCACACACACCAAGTAGAAAATGTCAAATGACAGTAAGATTCACATGTCATTCCAGAAGTGAATTAACTGTACTCGTACATCTTCAGACACTGATGTTTTCAATTTTTTTTAACAACTGTTTAGGAGTGTAAAAATTCTCAGTTGCAAATTAATGTTGCTGTTCATTTTTACCATTGCTACTTAATCTCATTTAAGAATAATACTGGTAGGTATCCAAGGTATTACTTACCCAGTACGAGCAAATTCTGCTATAAAGTTTGTTACAATATCCTTTACCTTCTGATCATTAAGATCTGTCAGTTTCAAACCACTAAATGAAGTGTTCCCATCCAGTGGTTCTGGGCCAAAAATGAATGGCAGGTCATCTCCATGACCGACTCCTGCAAGTGTATGTAAAAAAGGAAATGTGGAATATTCATTAGTATTTAACACTTATCCACAAGATGAATTTAAAAGTATGTTCCAGTCCTTAGTAATTTACTTTATTTATGGTCGAATTTTCAGTGTAGAAAAAATTGAACATACCCAACTGCCACACACTTTCAAGATTTGAGGTTCTTGCTGCAGTGTTGCTGAGGGTTCATGTCTCCTGAGATGTGATATCATACCGCTGTAATAACAGTGTCACATCCTAGAAAACTTGAATCCTCTACCACATACTTACTCCAGATTTATGCCAAATGTCAGATTGGTACTACATTGCATTATTTTTTTTTATAAATGTGCAGACCCCCAAAAATGAAATAACAAGGCTGCTGTTCTTGTCAGTATTTTAGAAAACACACAGTACAAATCCTTTAGGTAGACATGGGCCTGTAAAAAGATAAAGTTGTCTCTGTGCATATCACAGAGACATGTAAGGGAACTGGAGATACAGGTCTGCTGTTTTTAACCATGGCAATGGATGGAAGTGAGTGGTCAGTTTCATGCTCCATTTACTTTACACCTGGGGAAAGAATCTCAGTATCCAATTAGTAGGAAAATGGGTGGCCCTCAGAGCAGTCAGGACATTTTAGTGAAAAAAAAGATCTTTGCCTATCCTTGGAACTGAACCACAATTCATTGGTTGTCCAGCCTGTAGCTGGGTCACTATGCACTGCACCATCTGAATTATCTTTTCTGTTTTAGGTAAATGTACCTTATATTCAGAGATGTTAATACACAAAGATAATTATAATTTAAAAGAAGGGCATATACATAACATTTTGTACAAAGTATGGATATAATAAATAAATAAATAAACCTTATTTATGTAAGACTGTCTCTAGAGTCCATTGTTCTGCACGTTAAGTGGTGTTCTTGATCTAATTAACTTACCACCTTCCACACCATCATTTTCAACTAATGGTAGTCCAGTAAGAAACTGACTGCCTCCATGTTTATTCTGCTTAATCACATGCTCAAAACTATAGAAAAAGGTTTCTCCAACATGTTTAGACCACAGTTTAGCCATATGGAATGCTGGAAGGTTGAATAAAGCATCACCTGTTACCTAAAAGAGAACAAAATTGGGGAATACTTAAATTTCACAACTCCATTGACCTGTAGATAAACAAGGCATGATTACATAGTTCTTGAAACATGAAGACTTTAATCTGGCATTCTTCCAGTTTCAAAAACATTCAAAATTCAGTTTGGGACACTTCTTGGCTATGTTTTCATATACTGTGACGTGGATGGATCACACAGGTAGTCACTTCCCTGGTGACAAGGACAGAGATGGTCCTCAAAATATTGATTTACTCACCATACAGTCACTGAATACAACTGCTAGCCTGAGAATATTTTATTCAATTCAGTCACCATTATAACTTTAGATTTCTATTTACTTGTTACCCATGCCCTAATACTCCCAACTTTTCAGTAAACATCTCAATTTGAGAAGCACAATATCACTGAGAGCTAAAGCTATGAAATAGGCAACTTGTGAATCTGATCTACAGATGACATATTTCACTAGACAATTCTACACTTCATACCATGATTCTTATACAATGAATTACTACCATGCCTCTTTAGTACTTCTTGTCCAGCATGATTTAGTGTTGCAGTCATTTATTACAGACTGATCTTTTAAAAATTCTGATATGCAATTACAGTAGTTTGACCATAATGTATCAATAAACCATGAAGATTTCAACTGACAATATAAGTTGCATGTGAAAACACTGCAGGAAATTCACATGACATGGCAGAGTCCATGTAACTCTAAGTACTGTAGTGAAACTGAAATATTGAGGCTGCCATAAGCATACTTTGGGTATGCAAGGGGGATCAAATGCACCCCCAATATTTTTGCTATCAAACAATAATTTGTTGGTTACTGAGTCCAAGAGAGGCAGATACAAAGAATAGAAATATTTTCAGAATGATTATGTGGGTGATGTAAAAACAAAAAAAAAATGAAAAACCCACATTTCATGGGACACAGAAGGGAGGCAAATGAGTTCCTAATACCCATGAACGATTTTGCTCCCCCATCCCCACTGTTATTGGCCAAGTTATGCCTATGGAGGCTGCCGATACACTGGATCTAGTAGAGTTAGAATAAATTGTGGCATTCATGCTGCCTTGAAACTGGACTGGAAAGAGTGAACCAATTTTTAATAACAGAATAGTGTCTGTATTGTAGCCATGCATTGCATAGTGCCTCTCAAAGTTTGAAAATAAAAATTTGCAACTGATACAAACCCAGAAACTTACCTCAACAAAATTTTTTATAATGGCACTGGGATCTTTCTGAAATTGAAAATATTTAGCTGCAGCATTTTGTAACAGTTGGTCAGTCCTATTGAATAACCTTCCAATTAGATCTGAAAGAGTAATGTATATGTGAGCCTTGCAGAATTGCTAGTAATCAATTAGTAATGTCAAAATGACACACATTTTACCTGCTTTGTGGCATGAAAGAAAGTACTATACATACCAACTCCCTGTGGCACAGGTGTCCTTATTCTACAATAAAATGTCAAGTAATAAACCAAAACCAAATTTAACGTACATGCCCCACCTGTAAAACAAATCACCTCTCAACCTGAGAGGGCAAACCAGGATATCTCTCCTAGAGACTCCAAACCAGAAAAATTCAGCTCAAAACTAGAGGCCAGAATGACTTAAAACCAGAATAAACTTCCTAGAATGGCATGTCAAATGACCAATGCTAGATGAGAAATTAAATAATCAAAGATGATACACTCAAAAGAGTGGTGGAAGAAAGTTCCAAGCATCATTGCCAGTCAACCAGACATCATCTGAGCCATGATGCATGGCTTATTCTCAACTTCCATTGTTCTGTGTTCAGAGTTAATTTTCTTCCAGAGAATGGAGGAAATAACTATTTCTATGGTCTGTTTTATATTTTGTACTACTTTCAATTTCCCTGTTCATACAGTGATAATAAGAACTGTTGTCTCTACACTTACACATAGTCTATGTATATTAGATGGTTCAGAAATGAGAATGCCTACCCATCACTGGAGAGAAAAATTAGTTCTGACTGTGAGTGACTTTGTAATGTAAATATGTCAGAATTATACTCAACAAGGAAACAAATAATGTTCCTAATATGTAATCCTTTTGCATTTTGGTTTCACAGCCCCATAACTCTACTTTCTTATGCCAATACAAATGCCTGCCTACTGCATCTCTCATCACAAGTATGGAACATGAAACATAAAACGTAAGTGTACAGTTTGTTTCAGTAATTTACAGGAAAGTTTAATCAAAATAATACAAGAGTAATGATGATAAGATGTACTAATTATGTGTCAGTTCATTTTATATATTATGTAACTTTCAGATGCTCAGATGTACAAGCACTATTGCTACATTGTCACTGAAAATGTCAATCAGTATACAACGCATATGTCAGTTGCTACTGAAAAGGTATTTATAGAAGATCCCACTCTCTGTAAAGCCAATTCTTTACTGTGCAAGATGTGAGGTTCTCTTCTAGGATGTAATATTGTGGAAGTAGTTTCTGACATTTCAAAGTATCATAGTGGAGTCATCTTCAGAGTCAAGCAATCCAGTCTTAGACTGCTTGACCCTTCAGATAAAGACACTACAATCCTATAAAATTTCAAAAATTACTTGCCCAACAACAAAGCATCAGCATCACCCTCTGGAAGTTTGGATCTTTGGTGCTTTGTTTATTCTTCAAATTACCATATTTACATGACAGGGTATGGATATGGTGGGTGAAATGTAGAGATGAAGCATTATGGAAAACGCCATGTAAAGTCATATCCCACGCAGCATGAGGTAAAGGTAAAGGTAAATTTCACCCTAGAACAGGCCATGAAGGCCCAGAGGGGGAATAGAGGGATAGCTGTACTCTTTCTTTAACCTTGGCGCTAGATAGGGGTGGTTAGTCAACACTACACCCCGGTCACTTTACCCCTGGGAAAGAGACCCGGTACCAATTGTATAGGAGCCTGGGTGGGCCCCAGGGCTGGTCTGGATGGGTGCAGAAAATCTCACCCCCACCAGGATTTGATCCCTGGACCGTCCATCCCGCAGCAAGTCGCTATACTGACTACATAATCCTGGCCCCATGCAGCATGAAGATAAATTAATTTCATTCTACAATGATTGCCAAGGTTACATGTTTTATTAATTAATGTAACTGTATTAAAAATTATGAATTGAATATCTTGTAAAAAGTTCATACTATCCTATTTAATGTTACAAATTTACATACCTGATTTACCAATAACTCCACTCAAAAATTCATTGAGAAAATTTGAGGATGTTCTGAATTTATCCAGAATTTCTTTACGATATTTACCTGTTCAAAAAGAATGAAAAGCCTTCTTTAATGTAACAAATTCTGATTAATGCACTATGCTGGCTTCTAGACTGCTAAATATTAACATTCAGTAACCACAAGAAATGTGATTATGCCACTGAAGTCGACCCATGAAGGAGTTCTGTTCACCAGTGTTTTGGTCTAAGGAGTAGTGATTTGTTATAATAAATTCATCTCACTCAGTAATCTGACTTGTACCAAAAATACAGCTGTGTCAAACACTTTTGTATGGCAAAGCTGGATATGTCTTTTCTATATACAATACAAGGTGCCATTACAAACATAATCAGAAGACAACTGATCTGCCTCAGTGGGTTAACAAATAATCAAGACATACAATTACAAGCTGCTTTTGAGTCTACAAAAAGCAATAATAGATATGATATTTTCCTCATTATTAGGAAGGGATAACAGGCTGCCTACTGAAGATAAACAATACTAAACTTGTCCTTAAATTTCTACATCTAGCATCTATGTACAAAAGTGACTGGTCAGTTTAAGATGTGTCACTCACTGGTTAAACACATTATGCAGTGCTGTAAGGTAAAACTGTAATGTCCATAAACTTTAATCACATAGAGTAAACACAGAAACATGACATTATGAGAGCCAAATCCTTTGCCTTTAAATACTTTCTGTACTTGGTAATGCTGTCCATCTGGTGACTAAGAAAAGGGCTGATTTTTTAAAAGTACTAAAATTAAGCTTTTTAGTGCTTGAATATCACAAGCCTAGTTATCATGCAATGAGAATATATATATCAAGTTGTTTAGAGTAGATTACAGTAAAACAGGATGCATATACTGCATAAATCCTTCACAGAACTTGGACAAGCACATGTCACAAGTCATTACACAAATAAAACACCCTATAAAATATGTAATAACTATCTATTTACAGTGTTTCAAAACTCCATTGAAATACAGTAACAGAATCACAGTAAATATATATTGACAGTGTTACATAAAAAAAAACAATTCTTCATGGAACAATTGCAACTTTCTCTTGCATGTTTCAAATGATTTGGAATTGTAATTTGTGGTAAATCCTTGTACAGAGTAGGAATGAGATGATAGATATTTTTTTAGTGCTGGTATGATTCAAACATCTAATGGTTGGTGGAATGCTACTGAATACCTTTATTCCTGTGTAAAAAACACCTTTTGTATACCTAGTAAGGGTAATATTAAAATTCCTAAACAATTAACCGCAAGAAACTTGCCTTTCGGCACCTATCGTTAAATCAATAATATCTCATTTTACCATTCAGTGCAGGAGCAGTTTCATCTCTAGTAACACCCACGAGCAATGGGATATTAGGAAATTTTCCAGTTTCCAACCCATCTAAAGGGCTTTCCACAAGAAAGTTTGGCAAGAATCGTCCATCATTACTCCCTTCAGTGCAGGGAGCAGGTCCTAGCAGGCCTGTGATTCCTGCAAGAACTCCTTGGGCAACCAACCGCACTTCCTAGACAAACAGCAGCAGCTGCAGTAGTGATAATAGTAACAGTAACAATATATTAAAATTTAAGTGAACTGATTTTGTCTGGAAATCGTATTTTGAAACATTATATTAGTCACATAATCACTTGCCTCTCTCCAGTGCTGCCACTTAGAATGAGTGGAGCTATGCTTCCACTTCCCCATATGCCTGCATAGTATGCACTGTGACATCTTTACCTGTATCTTACATTAGTTAGAATAGGTGTGTTATGGAAGACACAATATGCACATATTTGAAGCTACAGCTATTGAAATGTGGAAAATATATGAACCAGCTGCTAAATATGAACAGCTCTGGTGGAAGTGATGGTGTCAGTTTATTTTACACCATTCATCTGAGTAAATTAACTGTGTGGTAGGAATTAAATAAAACGTTACATTGAAAATGTCTTTATATGATCCACTATTTTTATACATTTTTAATACACACTCTTTATATTTCTTAACTTCAGTGTCCTTTATGTTAGGTGTATCCACATGATAATTTGTTTCCTTCTTGTCTCTTTATGTGTCATATCACAAAAATGTATTGGCACCACATCCTTCTTAGGTACCAGAGGTAAGGAATGTATCATATTCATCCCAAATGCATAGTATAAAAATGCAATCCTTTATCCTTCCAAACTCCCAAAATAGCTCTTTCTTAAAGGTAGAGATCTTCTTCTTCTTCCATTGGCACTACAGCCTGCTGTGGGCTTTGGCCTGTTGAAAAATATCCTTCCATTTTTTTCTATCCATCACCAACTTTCTCCATCTTCTCACTCCCAGCACTTGAAGATATCTTTCTACTTCCTCTTTACATTTTTTCCTGGGTCTTCCCCTTCTTCTTGTCCCTTCCAATTATTGAGTGAAAATCTTTTTGGGCATCCTATCCTCCTCCATTCTCTCCAGGTGCCCTAACCAACTTATCTTTGCCCTTTTATCCATTTTACTATATCTTCTCCTTTGCTCATCTCTTCTAGTTCTCGATTCGTCCTACTTTTCCATTCCCCATGTTTATATTTAGAACCATATATTCTTCTAAATATTTTTAAAAGAGATATTCTTTCACAAAATAGCAGTCTCATTGAAGGTGTAATATCTGTCATTGGTATGATCCTGTTACATGATTAGTATCTGATTACACATAGCATTTACACACATCAATAACAATTCATATTAGCACAATTCATTACATCTTCCACTTTGCAAAATACTGAAACATTTATTTAGGCCTCTACATAATATTACAGTGTTGAATGGATGAGTTCAAAAATAAAATTTATATCTAAATTTAGTATAAATACCGAACACCATTGCTTTAAAATCTGTTCACAAAATTTGAACCTGCAATACAGTCAGATAAATGAACACAGTCTCAATCAACGTGCAGCATCCTTAATTCATTCTTCCTTCCCCACAGGCAATGCTTAATAATTATGGAAAAAGCAAAAGAAATATGACTACAAAAGAAGAAGAGGAAAAATATGACAACAAATGTGATTTTAAAGCTGGAATTTACTACTGATTGCACTGTACCAGTCAATAACTTTCTTACTCTGTAAGTAGACAAGTGCTACATCAAGGATTAAGCCCCCAGCTCAAAGATCAAGGATGTAATAGTGTAGTCATAGCTAATGCACACATCATCATGGAGTGGTGATAGTGGCATACAGAATGATGATTAGCAGGGGAAAATCAGAGACACCCAGAGAAAAACCTGCTCCAGTGACACTTCATCCACCACAACTTTCACCTGGGTCTCATGGTAAGAAGCCACTATCTATCTAACCACCTGCACTCTGTAATGACCACCAATGACTCTTCCTTAACATACAGCAGTCAAATGTTCTAAACTGAAAATGGACTTCTCATTGCTATTACCTGCAGCCCAGTGTCAGCTTGAATTATAGCTGAAACTGGTATTTCTTGTAGACACTTCACCATTTCCAGCACAGGAGTTGCAGGACAGCCATTATTTTGAGCCAGTTCACGACCAGTTGCTAAGGGATTATGGTCAATGGCAAAGGTTGAAAGGGCTGATCCACTCATTGCTAGTACTCCACTCAAAAGTCCTTCAGAATAATTGTGTGGAATTGTTAGTATTCATTTCAGAATGACATGAGGTTCACACTTTCTAAACATAAGTACATACCAATAATGTATTTGAGACACTTTTATATTATTAAGTGTTTTAATAAAGTATAAATTTGTTTTCTAATTAAACATGGTCCTTATTTGGAAATATACAAATTATGTGAAAAAAAAACCTTTATTTAATAAGGCAGCTGTCTAATGTTCCAATTCCCAAAACTCAGTCTGTTTGGTTTTCCTTATTTTTGTTTGTGGGGAATGGTGGAAGTGCAAACACAATATGGCAGTTCTTTCATTATCTAATAAAACGGGCCATGACTTCTTCTCTAATTAGTTTTATACTCATATTTGTTACATTATTGTACAAAATACTGCACATTTTTGGTGGGCTCTGAACTTTCCAGATTTATTCATGCAGTTACTCTAGCACTGAGCAGTATGAAATATTAACTCCAGAGCTTTACTGCAGGTAATCCCCTTTTGGCTACTCCTATGGATCCCCAGAGAAAATTCACTTCCTCTTCCATCACAAGTCTGTTATTTTGAAAGCCTAATTCCGCTGTACTGATGGTTGTTTGAATGTACAACCATATTGTGAGTACGCATTTTGTCTCCCCTAATAAATATTATGAATAACATTTCTCCCTTCAGCACACCAACAAATGTTGCAGTTGTACACATTAAGACCAGCAAAGTACCTGATATTTAAAATGATTTTATACAGCAAATTATTTGTAACCATTTTTGCACATAACCCTTGTATATTTTCTGCACTTGCAGAAGTGTACTTTTCTATTCATACTGCAGTGCTCCTGCATTCACATCAGTTCACTATCCTTTCTCCTTGAGTATATTGTATTTTCCAAAATATAAGACAAGAAGTTTTCCCAGTCTTTGTCTGAAAAATGGGAGGGTCACCTTCCAATCATGCACAAAGTTAAATATGTTCTGTACACATATTTTTTTTAATAATGGGGACCAGGAAGGAGGATCACCTTATACATTCATGAAAATATGGTATGAAAATGGCTTTTACCAATATAAGTGGCATTTCTCTCACATCTAGATATGATTACAAACAAATTAAACCCTCCCCATTTAAGTGCCTGAGAGAAACAACCAGACACACATGTTTATTAGCAGACACCACTAGTACATAAAAATATGTGTGATGTCCTCTAAGAATAGTTAACTGTTGTTGTTTTACCTTGTGTGATGTTAGAGAGTGAGAGTAAAATTGCACTGCTAGCTCCAGTTCCCTGCCCAAAGATGGTGATTTTTTTGGGTGCACCACCAAAGAAAATTATGTAATCTTTGATCCATTCAAGGGCTAAGGCCATGTCAAACAATCCAGCGTTTCCTGGTAACTCTTGTACTCCAGCACTAAGGAAACCTACATTCAAAAGCACAAAAGAAGTAAATAAATCTTTCAGTTCTTTTATTTTCACTTTTAGCATAAACAAATACAGCATTCCACTTTATCAGCAAACATTCACTTCTCCACCAAAGTGTGGATATTACTACAGTGTTCTGTGTGTGTGTGTGTGCACATGCGCACATGACTTCCCTTCAGTTTGTGTGTCACTTCTCAAATGAAATTTATGTTGATGGAAGAGTTATATCCACAGTTTTACAGTGCAGCTTTTCTGTCCATAATGTAATGTGCAGCTGAACAATTCTATCCACAATGCATTATGTGCAACAGACTTCTCACACATAACATGCTTCTGAGCAGCCTACCAACCTACTACTGAACTAGTCTGGACGTAGAAGTGAAAATGTTTACTTCATTTAAAATGTATTTATTTGACATCAGGACTACATAATCGATCTGAATGAAGGGAAAATTATGGATGATGAGTTTGCTGCACTCATCTGAAATAGCATGCAAATAAAGCATACATGACTTGTTCCCTTGTGTGCTGGCACTGACATATTCTTTGAGAAATTTCCTGCCTCTGTGTGTTATGTATGATACACTTCATAATCTGCCATTCATTTGCATTGCTCTAAATTTAGTTTAGCTTACTTTACTACTTTATTTTAGATTTGTTAAGTTTGGTTAGGAGTGTTTGTTTTAAAGTACTGAAATGATATGACTAAACACATATTTGAATATTTGAAATTTTGGATGAAAAATTTAAACAGAACTTAGCAATTGTGGTAAATCTTTGTTGTTTGGGAAGGATTAAAATGCCTGTCTGTCATGTTTTCTACAATTAGATCAACCTACAAAGTTTGAAATAATAACATGCAACGCATTATCATATCATCAATCAAGACCAGAAACTGGGCACAAATATTGAAAACTATAACTTCAGTCGAGATACAGGAAATACACAGAATGTTACTATTCTTAACTACTATGGATCCTTGGAGTCAGCAAATTAAATAAATACATAAATGTAACAAGGTGACAGATCACATAAAAATATTGGACAAGATCTTATCTTTTAGAGGTGAGATGAGATCGATTCTGTTACAACAAGCATTGTATTAAGTGGAAGAGTATATGTCATAGCAATTACATTTGGATAATATTAGTACAGAAGTTCAATAAGTTGACATCTAATGCTTAAATTTTGTGTTGCTATTTATTATATTATATTGGTTGGATGTCCATATATTATACGTTGTGTTTTGTAATGTATAAATTATAAACTGAAATTGACATGTCGAATGTTACGTGTGTGACTAAGTGGATGAAAAAATAAACTAAACAAAACTAAATTAAGAGTACACAATATATATGTAACACATAACAATATTCAACATTAACATAAAACATTTCATAAGCACACAGTTAAAAACACTACTATAGACATCAATATTAACCTGCATTTTTAACATGAAAAAGAGAGCTGCTAGAAAGTTTTTCAACTCTTAACAGTTTGATCTAATTTAATTTAAACAAAAATCCTGTCAAAAATACCAATCTGCTTTCAAAATAAGTGCTTTGAAACACCAAACATAATAACTGTAGTCATATCTTGTAATTCTTTGTCTCCTCTCTCCTGTCTCTCTTCCTCAACAGCCTGTAGTATGCCTCACCAAGGGATCCAAGTCTGTACTGAATAGTGACCACAACAGTCTTCTTATTGACAAGATGTCGCACTCCATACTGTGAAGCTGAGCCCCTCCGATATCCTCCACCATGGATCCACATGAGAACTGGCAGACCTTCACTGCCACCTGGAAGCTGATTTGTAATTATTCATTAATTTTAATGTTCTGTATTATAATGTAAGTTAATTAAATATTTGTCTAACATGCTGTTCAATACATATTCTTTCAATAAACCTGGCTGTACTAATGTTGACACTAACCTAACTGTGCTAGGTCATCTACACATACTTTACAGAAGTATTAAACTTTAACTGTCTTTAGCTTGTAATCATTCATTTGTTAAAAAAATCCGACTTTTACAATTCTTTATTAGAACGTACAGTACATCAACCACAACAAATTGCCATTCTATTTTTGAAAGTGAATCAAATTCTGTAGCCCATTTTCATATGCATAAACTAGCAATCACATTTTCAGTGGACATCCAAGCCTTGAAACATTTGGCAAAAAACACCAATTAACAAAGTACAACAGTGCAGAAGAATAAAGATCTCAACTGCTCTGCTTCAAAAGCATAAAAACTTGCATCAACAAAGTGCTGTGTTGCTATGCTCTAGACAGTTACATTAATTTAAATTTGCTTGTTAATTATTGCTTGAAAAGCAGTTTCGAGAGTAGTTTTACGGTGTTTTTCATTATCATATTATAAGTGTGTGAACAGGAAAATATGTTCCCCACCCATCATAATAGCTGAGGAAAGGAATGAGTTTGGACAATCAAAATGCATAAATTTAAAGGACAAGTGAGAAGGGATTACACTCTCCACTAACAAAGAAGCTACTGAGCAAGAACAGATTACATGACAATATACACCAACCAAGTTTCACAATTGTGTTTCAGTGTAACTATACTTCAGACGGTAATGAATACAGTTCACCTATTGTAAGCCAGAAAAAGGTGTGTCACTTACTTGTGAATCACTTAAGAACTTAATTTTTAGTATCTGATAAACAAATGATTCCTAGATATTTACAATTCAAAATAAAAAATTACAAATTTAATGTCATATTTAATTTTGCTGCAGATATATACCAAGAAATGTACAAATTCAATGACCCCCCCCTCCTCCTCCTCCCCCCCAAATATATGAAATGCTTAACACTTTTCTTAAACCAATTTACTTCAGAGAGAATCAACTGAACACAAAATTCAGTAGCTTGTAAGACATTTTAATTAACTGTATTACTCACTACAGATTAAACAAACACTTAAGTTTAAAAATGGGCTTTATTGGACAGAGGAGACAGAGAAATATTCTTTTCAGAAATGTAAGGTTACACCACTTCAGCACAAATTAAAGCAATAATAGCAAAACTTGACAGGTATGTGCATGGTGCAAAATTGTAATTACCACTTAACTGAAAAGAAGTCCCTGGACATCCAATAAGCCACTACAAACATAAAAACATAAGGTCAAAGAATTTATATTAAGGCTAATTTAATTTAGAAGAATAGAGCACACTATAGGTACACAGTTTTGATACAATACAACAAACATCAATACCTACTGAAGGAGTAAAGACATTAAGAAAGAGACAATCCTCACTGCCTATAACACCACCGTTCTGGGGATGTGGCTGAGGGCATGGGGGGCCTGCGGTAGTAGCATTGATGTCACCTGTCAGTCGTAATTTTCTAGGTCGCTGAAATCACGAAAAAACGCAATAAAGGAACAACAGAACACTCCTTTGACATATTTAATAACAGCACTTAAAACCATAATAGCAAGAGGTGGAATGATTTTGGGTTATTTCACATGATGTCAGCACATCAATGAAATTTTATCTTACAGATAAAAACATAGCAATATGCTGCCAGGTCCACTGTAAAAAGTGTGATGATGTACTGCACCACTGTATCTATACTCCATATATAGACTAACACAGCCACCATACAAGGTAATCTTCTTCCCTCAGAACAAGCTTTGTTCAGCTCATTGCAATCCAGTCTCGCACAAATCTTCCAGCAGACTTTTATATTGACCCTAACCGTAAGATTTTACCTCACAATTTTTCTTAATTTTCTTGCATCCTAGGTGATCTTTTGGTGACAGATGGAAGTTACAAGATGACAAATCATGGGCAAATTGGGATGGGACAGCGTTGTAACATACACAAATTATTTTAACTTCAATATGGCTGCTAGGTCACATAATCTGCCATTTAAAGGCAGGAAAGGGATAAAAATATTTTAGCTGTACTGAGCTTCAATGTTGACTGAAGTTCCTGAAGTTTTTATTATTATTATTATTATTATTATTAAATCTGTAACTGCAGTGTTCAACCATTTGGATAAAAGCTGTCCAATGTCACTTCTGATCCAATATTTAGTCGTTCTTATCACCCCAGTCAACAAACTGCAAAAATTGCAGAAACATTATGAAACATATGAATTAAAGCTACAGTGTGCCATATAACAGGAAAGTGTATAGAAGAATTTCAGGCCTAGTATATGAAAAAGAAAATTGAAGTATATTAGCCAATAAAGAAATTTATGCAAGTGTAAAAAAACCTACTATAATAGAGACAGTAAGGTTCAGTAGATTACGTTGGTTTGGGCATGTACAGAGAATGGAAGAAAATAGAATTCCCAAAAGGGTATTATATATGAATCTGGTAACAACAAAATTGAGAGGTAGACCAAGAAATAGATGGCAAGATGAGGTGAGAGAGGATGGAAGAATAGTTGGTGGAGAAGGGCAGCAGGGAAAAGTATGTAACAGAGAGGAATGGCACGGAATCGTCGCATTCTGCACATGCCAATGGAATGGAACAGAATATGCCATATAACAGGAGCCAGTCAAAGCCTTGTGAATATGGTAATGAACAACATTCAGAATCCGTAATAGTCAGAAAATTTCATGACAGCTGAGCCTCTTTTAGCTTCTCAATTACTATGCTCCATTGAGCAACTTAATTACTTAGTACTTGCTCATAATAACACACAGAGAATATAATTTTTAATTATGCCCTATGTACACCATAAATACCATTATTGACAATTTACATTTGAGAATTCCAGGTGTCTACTGGTTTCTTGTCAGCAAACAGGCATCCTTTCATAAATTATCTGCTAACAGTAAATCCACTTCATGCCTGACATTAACACACTGTGGACGGGTGACGCAGATTTGCGTCTATACATTACAACTGTGCAAGACGGATGATGCACATCTGCGTTTTTAACATGTGCTTGGTTTCCATGCACTATACACTGCTTAGTGCCACTCCACAAGGGGGAATGTTTCCAGAGGTATTACACCCCCCAGCACTACTAGGGTATTTCCTGAAAATTTCAGTTCACAAAAATAGAAAGCGAATTTGTTATAAATTTTTAAAGAAACACAGTACAAATCTGATTCAAGTTGTTTAAACCCCGGGAACGGGCAATTTAACAATTTAAATGCCCCATCCTCAATGTGTTAAAGTCCCACTTAATGAAGCAATTTGCACTATGGTATATCTAGTGTTATGTTGAAGTTTTCACTGCCAATGCCGAAACCCATAAAACAACCTTTAACCTCTGTTTCTAGCATTCTAACCTGCTCTGTAGTTTCCGATAAAGTCAAAGTTGTACCTGTGCTTAATTAGGCACCATTAACCCTTTGGTACCGAATGCTATATCTACAAAATGCCAAGCATGATGCCCAAAACACCAAATGTCATATGCTCTTATGCAGCCCCAATTTTTAAACTCCCGTCTTCTGCAGATCACTATGGGCACTTAATTCTGGTGCCATAGGATTAACCTTGGCATTAAATGGAGGTAAGTGGTCCGCTTCATACCTGGGCTGCTTTACACCTAGAACCCATGGAATAGGATGCCAGGTTGGCCCCCAGATTTAGTCTGGACACTTTGGAGAAGAGACAAAACTCTTTCTACCACAACAAATCAAACCACCAGTTCCTCAGTGACGCAGCGTGTAGCCTAGTCCCTGAAATATTGCAATTTCATTTGCCATTTGGGTGAAAGTTGTATCCTGCTGCTTCATTACTACTGCATTCAGACTCTCATCCTTCTTGTTACATGCTCATTCTTGCTCTGTTGCTCTAATCCTCACACTGTTAGTTCAAAGGCACAAAGCATGAAAGGAACTGCCCATGTGCAGCAGAGGGATGCAAACATTCATTTGCACATGTAGGTTTCATGCACAGTGACTACTGCAACTGTCTGTCCTAAATAAGAGCCAAAAGGGCTCAACAATTTTTCACGTAATTCTCCAACATCAAATCTCATGAAAATCTGTTCAGCAGCTCTGAATTGTGAATACAAACAAATGGACAGAGCAATTCTGAAATATGTACTTCTGCCAACCACAACAAAGTTCTATTAGTTTCATCAATGTATGCTACATGCTTCAGTAGTGTAGACCACACTCAGGCATTAAAATGCATGACTTTAAAACCCAAAGTAAAATGCATATTTTTTTTTATTTGGGACACCTCACAAAATGTACTAGTCATTATAATCTTTATGTAGCACTAGAATATAAACATTTTATATATTCCTCATATGTGGTTTTTTATTCTATGTCCTCCTGTTGTACTGTACCTAAAAGTTGTTAAAATTTCCTATTTTAGTTTGAGTACTGTGTTGCCTGCTGTACTTGTAGAAAATCATAAGTTCTCTAAAAATCAACAGATGGCTGTTACACGTTCTTTATTATTGATTTCAGTGTCAACATTTTTAATCCACGTCTGTAGGTGAAGTTTTACCACATTATATATATATATACATTGCCATTTTATTGGTATATAATTTATTTTTGGAAAATACCAGTTTTCAACTGCTCCTGTCTCCTTGTGATGGTGTTTTCCGAATGTCTGGCAACTGAGGATGGTCTACGTGACAGAAAAATGTAGAATATATTGATGAAACTAATAAAACTTTGATGTGGCTGACAGCAATACATGTCAATATTGATAGGACATACCATAACAGAATAAATTCCACAAAAATTGGGGAAGGGCAAGTTATTACACACTCTACAGGGATGAAAATGTGTCCAAAAACAGTATATGCTAAGCATCATTAGTTAAAATTTTGTTAGCTGATAAGACCGAGTGCTTAAGTGCATCTACATGCAGGATGTAAGCAGAAGATAAAATATTACAAACTGAAGAGGATGTTCTGGTCCGGATGTATGGGAGATAGCACAGCCAAGGCAAACAGAACCACATACTGTTGGTTCCCTTATTAGGATAAATTTATACACATATCACAGTGCTTGGGTGCTATTAGCCCAGGTTTCCTTACTACACTCTACTGAATTAACATAAATTATCTTTACAACCTCAATACAAAATGAGAAAATACAGAAATAAGATATACACACGGAGTCTGTACCATGAACTCACATGTAACCAATGGTGTCCATGTTAAATGTGTTTGAAGCAGCAGTAAAACTTCAGCTGCTCCTCCAGAGATGGAACAAATCTTTTTCATATTCTTTATTTTATGTTAAAAGTATGCAGATAGTTCTTTCACACTGTGTCCTACATCATAATAAGCAAAGTACTGATTAAAAATTTTCTGACCTGGAATCTAAACCTTCCCACAGGTGGCTCAGCGTATCTGATTCCACGGAAATGATAATATCCATCACGCCTGTCTCTGGTGCCATACACTTTGGCATCATGATCATTCAAGTGCACAAAAACAACAGGATCATCTTCAGATGGAATGGCTGCTGGTCTGCCACCCACAACTCGTTTGACTCTCTTGTTTGCAGCAGTTCCTGGTGTAACAGCTGCAATCTGTATTAATGCCAGGAGTAGCAAGCAGGTCACCTCCATCACTAGAATAGCTACAGCATCCTTCTAATGTTCTTAGTTGGTGACTGACAGTAGTTCGGTGCTGTCAATAGCGAGAGTGACTGCTGATTCAACAACACTGCCATATCACTTCCCCTGATAAAAATAATCAGCTTACAGCTCATTCGAGTTACTACACATTTGAAGTCTACAGCAACAAACACAAATTGAAATAAGAATACCCATTATGAATGCCAATATATTCCCCTGGTGTGTGCTTCACTTGAGTACTCATAAAAGAGAGAACTGAAAGGGATTTAAGTGTAGGTAGAAGAGTTATATTAAGCTGGATCTTCAATAAATAGGGCATGGTTGTGCAGGTGGATTCACACAGTTCACAACAGGCCCCAGTGGTAAGGCTGACAACAGTAAACCTTCAGGTTGCACACGCAACACAAATTTCCTGACTACTAAAACTTATCTTGTAAGGATTTAATACCATTTAAACACTGTAGCATACTTTTCTCTATATGTACAGACATGGTGAGGCAAGGTTTTGTGACCAGCAGGCTCTTGGCATCTGTCTCAAACTTCTGAACTGACAATTCATAAAACTTAGTATGAACATTACACCACAGCAGGACACCAAAATGCCATACTTTTTAATATCCTATAATAATATGATGAGTACATGAACTGTTAGGCAGCAGAAACACTAATGCCATTTACTTCAGCACAGGTGATGATGACAGCTCTTTACAATGCACCTCTTGTTAGGGAGTATTTTTAAAATAAAATATTAAGTTAGTGGTTGTGCGAACTTAACTAATGAAATACTGGAACAAAGCATGTCAAATCCTTACATACATATAGTATGATACACTGTTTAATGACAAGATGGTGGTAACAAAATTCTTTGAGGACCTGACTCAAGAAAGTAATGCACAAGTACTGATATGGACTTAAGAAATAAGTTCCTCAAAAAATAGTATACAATGGCAGTAATATTAATAGTTACGTATGACCAGCAACTAAGAAACTGGAACAAAAGCATGTGAATTTCTGTTCAGAAATCCTTGTTCAATCCTACATAATCACCAGACTTTATAAATTTACTTTTATCTACAATAAACTTCATTCCATAAAAATGGAAATGTATTTGTACTTGTAAAACTAATGCAAAGAAAACCCCAACTAGACTCTCGCAAAGATTAAATTTCCAGACATGTCAACTACAATCATTCCACTAAGACTGCTAAAAAAACAGAGAACTTCATGTTTTGGACTGGTAGAATGTAAAAGGTTAGTAACTCCTTGTTCCAGATAACACTTACTTAACAGCATTCAATACATTTCATATTTAGTTCACAGAAACATTCAACTCTGAATGAAATGTTCCAGTAGCATCCATACTTCGTCAGAACCATTCCATAACACTAGCATGCTCTGAAAATACTGGCTGCACAAACACACTAAAACAATTTGAAAAAAATGTTAAAATTCATCTATTTTTCATCACCAAACAATTCACACAAAATGTATAACATTGATAAGGTGGCTGACATTTTGTTTCATTTCATATTACTTAACCCTTTAAAGACTAGCGTCCACTATAGTAGACTCAACTTGTAATGCCAGAAACACTAATGTCTACTCTAGTAGACATTCGTTTGGTAACGCTGACAGCCCTCTCTTTCTATCTGACTGCACAATGTCTCAACACTGAGTCACTTATGAAAGCAGTCGTTTCATATCTGCGTGTAAGCACTTGGTCAGCTACCAAGAAACCCTAATTAGCCATGAATGCATAAGTGTCATAAGTCTTGAAAGGTACTGTGCAGTTAGTTCTGTCTTGTATTTAGTTAGTGGACTGGAATGTTTTGGTAAAACTTTTGGGTATTCTACTAACAGGCAGCTGAGTAACAGTTCTTAGGTTGGGAGAGGGAACATTATACCTGAGCTATGTATTATACCACCAAGCAGCTTGCAGAATTTTAACTTCATTCAGTAAAGATTTTGCTCTTTGTGGGTAAGTTGTACTGAAGTTTTCGTTGACAATGCAACATGGTGATGTTTCGTGTGCGAAACGGGCTCGTGTGCTGTCTCAAAATGAAATACGAGAAATCGGAATGGATTCGGACAGCGACAAGGATAAACATCATGCAACACAAGAGTTGGAGAACGAAGAGGAGCCATGCCCACCTTCGCGATGGTCTTCCTTGTCACAGCCTCCAAGTCCAGACTATTCTGCCAGCAGCTCTGAAGATGAGGATGATGTTGGTAATGT
>Ga0136643_10001392_pt1 | contig 29393 bp, 13 predicted proteins | sample TergutLab28metaG_FD_96883 | JGI IMG/M metagenome (GOLD analysis project Ga0136643, IMG submission 96883) | Labiotermes labralis P1 segment gut microbial communities from Petit-Saut dam, French Guiana - Lab288 P1 (version 3) (version 3) | ecosystem: Host-associated > Arthropoda: Insects >... | reverse complement strand
TAAGCAAAGTTTTTAATTTTTTTTGTTTTTTTTTGCCACCACCCCCCTGTACTTTCCCCCCCCCCCCCCCCCAAACTCCATGCTCCCAAGGGAAGCAATTAGGAAAGTTTCTTGCCCCAATCGGCTTGAAACTTATAACGTATATCTTCACAAATTACCCAGCAAGGAGTGAGATTTCCTGAAGCGCGTACAAGTTCGTTTGTTTTCGATTATTTATCTGCACTTATACAACAAAACAAATTTACCCATGATGTACGCTTCGTAGTTCTGCTAATAACGTTCACGCGCTCTCGGTACAAAGCAGTAATGTTAAAGAAGTTTGCACTTACATGAAACCAAGTGTTAGTACCAAAAAAGAGGATTCTGCACCTACCACTTCCGACTCCATGAAAGTGCAAAACTTTGTTTCGTTTGACAATTACTGGATTTCTTTCAGAGCGTCAGCGCCGTCATTAGCTTCACCCTGTTCACACTACACTCATTACATGTATTTCTTTCCACAGTGAATTTCATTTAAGCAATGAAAATAAAGGATCACAAATTTATAGAAACACTTTCTTATTTCCACTGTTCATAACTCAGATATTATATACTCATAATCTCTTCACAATACAGGACTTTGAATACGAAACCTATGCACTTAACAGTCTTATCACTTAAGTTAATCTGCCATGTGACAGTCTCTCTTCCTCAGATAAATCTGTCCCTGTAACAGCCTCTGTCCTTAGGTAAATCCATCCCTGTAATAACGTGTTTCGAAGGTACGTTTGTAATGTGTAATAGCGTTTGACATTAAGGTGAGTCTGTCCCTGTAACAGCCTCCGTCCCTATGGCAAATCTGTCCTTGTAACAGCTTCTGTCCCTAAGGTAGATGTGATGGTGTAACAGCCTCTCTTTCTAAGGTAAGTGTCTTCCTGTAACAGCCTCTCTTTCTATGCTAAGTCTGTCCCTGTAACAGCATCTCTCTCTAAGGTAAGTCTGTCCCTCTAACAACCTCTGTCCTTAAGGTACGTCTGTTCCTGTAACAACCTCTCTCTCTCTCTCTAATGTAAGTCTGTCCCTGTAACAACTTTTGTTCCTAAGGTACGTCTGTCCCTGTAACAGCCTCTCTCTCTAAGGTCAGTCTGTCTGTCCCTGTAACAACCTCTGTTCCTAAAATACGTTTGTCCCTGTAAAAGCCTCTCTCTCTAAGGTAAGTGTGTCCCTGTAACAACCTCTGTTCCTAAGGTAAGTCTGTCCCTGTAACAGCCTCTGTCCTTAAGGTAAGTCTGTTCCTGTAACTGCCTCTGTCTCTGAGATAATTCCTTCCCGTACCAGCCGTTGTATCTAAGGTACGTCTGTCCCTGTAGCAGCCTCTGTTCCTACGGTAAGTCTTTCCCTGTGCTTAAATAAGCATTACGTCATAAAGGCATATAGGGGTAGCAGAGCTATAGCACAAAGCATTCCACACTTCGGTTACAGATGGACGTTAACTGAGCATCTTTAATCCTCGGCCACATTAAACGCGGGAGAAATACCCCACTACGTCTTGGATTGAGGTACCTGCGGACTCCACAGACAGCACGAACATCAGAGAAGACGGAAATCTCTTGCCCTGGCTGAGAATCGAATCTCAATTCCTCGGCAACCAGCGTTGAGGCTAGTCAGGACACCCAATGAGCTAACCCGCCTCCTAGCTCGTTTATACTGCGAGGTTGTATTAAAATCACAAAAGCGTAATTATTTCAAAACGTAGATTTATAAACAAAAGTTAGGCAAGAAGAAGAACAACCAAAAGAGCCGTCAGTAATGTGAAAATTTCAGCAAAGAACAAAGCTTGAAACTGTGTCACCATATCATTGTAGCATCTCTACATTGTAGACATTTGCCCACATTATGCAATTCAGCGTTACGCATTTTCAGACTCCCGCAATTAAAAATTTAATAACTGAAGTGACAGCATTTTTGATAGGTGCATCGAAATTTTACTAGCGGGAAAGAAAGCGCAATGAGTCGAAGGTGGCGGAATAATACTGCTGGGAGATAACACAGGCGACGGTGCGATCATGCAGCAGCCGATCGGGTTGCGGTGTGTTTTATTTTGGATTTAAACCGGACTTCGTTCTATATAAATGAATCATTCGCCATATTGCAGCCAATTCCGGAACGTAACTGCTGCTTAAGTCGGGCAGCGTCTGTAATACGATTAAGTCTTACATTCCCGATAAGATCGGCCTACTTTGATTCGTATATTTAACAGAAATGAGATGTCACAGAAACAAAGAACTGGCAACATAAAGGGGACCATCCCTTCTGTGTTCACTGATCAAGAACAACCCTTTGTACTTGACCCAAATCAATATTTACCATCAAGCTCTTTTAACTTGAGGATGCGGAGAGGCACAATATCCGAAATGTTGTATTCTTTACCAAATACGAGGTGTCGGACAAATTTCAGACACTTGAAAAAGACTATTTTCTGAAATATTTGTTCAGAAATAGAATTGTTAAAAAAAATCTGAATGTAAATATGTTTAAATATTGAAATTTAGTAACTGAAGAGGGTTCGAGACAGCGTAGTCGGTATAGAGACTCGTTTCGAGCTGGATGGTCCGGGGCTCGACCCCCGGGTTGATTAGAGATTTTCCAGACCTCTCTATGCCGGTTCTACAGGTCCATTTAAAATCCTGTACAGTGGATATCGGGTACCTTTTCCGGGACTAAAGGGGCTGTAGCATGACAAACGCCCATGCCCTTCTACAGCCGGAGCCGTGTATGGGTAACGATATTATCTTTGCGTTCCTGTGTGCTTGCATGACACGTAATGGGACAGCCTAGCATCTGCAATTATGGAAAATGCGTCTGTGTGTATCAGTACCACACGTGTAACACTTATGCTGTCATCCGTTATGCCTTTCTGTGATAAATCGTTAAATCTGTTGTTTAGAAACACAGTTTAATCTCCTTTCACACTCTGTCAGAGCTGTGAAGTTTCAGCTTTATGGAGCAGATAAGCCTGTATAATTTTGTAATGTTTAGCGAACGAACTGGTTGTTATTATATCCCCGTAACTGCAGACTTGTCTCGTTTTAGAAGAGATCGGTGACAAATATATAATCTTTTCAAAACTTAACTTATTCACGTTACGTTCAACCATTTAATCATGAAATATTAAAATTCACCAACTGCACATATATTTATAAATAACTACTGTTATTTCATAATACTTCTACACACGTTTCGGCATGGGTACTCGGTACTGAGCTTGGTGGGCCGCTACAGAGTAAACATCAACACGAAACACACGGATATACCGCTCTCTAAAGTAGACATCAGCATTTCTACACGTTTGCAACTATAGCATATATTTAAAATAAATTACAATATCCACAACAATTCTGTACTATATTCACTTCAGTAATTTTTTTTACTTGGCACTGTAAATTAATTTATTTAAACATGTATCTTACAAAATTAAATTAAAACTTACTCCTCTACAACTAAAGTCCCCCTGAAATGACCGTCATGCACATTAGGGTGACCTTGCACTGTGGGTACTTGATTGTATTGTTACTACTTTATTTGGTATGTATCTTGTAGTGGGGTTGTTTTAACTTGTTTTGTAGTATGTGGATGTGTGTATGTGTGGGTTTTGTAATGTGAGGGTGTTGTGACAATTGTGTGGGTGTTTTAGTAATATGTGTAGTTGTATCTACTGTGTTTTTGTATTGTTTCCTTCATTTATATTTATTCTTATTAGTTACTAGTATATGGACTACTGCCACCAAGAGAAAACTCAATTGTAGTAAATAATAATAATAATAATAATAATAATAAGCTATACTTGGGGCATCACACATAATACGTGAAGTACTGCAATGTGAAACTTGAAACCTAAATGGTGGGCATCACCGCTGGTTCAAGAGACGTATCAGGAAGAAAAGGCTTGTGACAAGAGACATCCAAATATAATAACAATAATAATAATAATAATAATAATAAGGGCTCAAGGGGCATGGGAGAGGTAGAACCTTTGTGTGGGGTTTACTCTGCAATGTTCCTCACCAACAAGTGTGCAGCAGTGCAACTTGAGGCACAAGCCACCCACTTCTTTGCACACAAGACCGTCCGTGCGTAGTGAATGACTACACCCGACAAGAGGTGGGCCTGTTTAAACAGAACACGGCGGATCTAGAGGAGCAAATCTCGAAAAAAAAAATCCCTGAGTCTAAGGTGTAAACAACCGTGCAGAAGGACTCCAGAAGCATCTAAAGTGGAAGGTTAGAAGCCATGAACGGTGAACTCTGGGCACCTGGCAAACCCAGTTCCACAAAGCCTTATTGTGGCAAGCGGGGCTCTGCTGCAATGGACCCTATCATTCCTAGCTACTCTTGGAACAGCGATGAAGGAACATAGCAATCAACAAAACCAAAAAACACAAATGGATAGCAGCTATTCTTGGCAACCAGGAATGGAAACATCAGGAGCAGCGGAAAACAGGGTACTTCTAAGGCTGAGGAAGGTTACTGCAACGAGACAACTCAAAACGGACCACTCACTCACAGTCAAAGCCACCAAGCCCAAAATACAGTGGAACATACAGAGGTAAAACATAGAAGGACTTGGACAAAAGAGGAAATAAGAGAAGTGATATGGTGCTATATGTATTGCAGACAGCATTTTACAGAAAATTACAAGAAAGTATATGAAATATGGAGACAACGTAACCCAGAATGCGAAATGTACATGGATGCCAAGAAACTAATGAACCAGAAAAATTATATTATGAAACACAAGAAGATAACGGAAATGGAAGTCGAGGAAATAAGGAGGGAACTGCAAGAAAGTCAGAGAAGTCACCTAGAAGAAAGAGAAGAACAGCTAGAACATTCGGGTACCATAAGGGAAGGTGAACAAAAGCCAGACGCAGCATCTACAACAGAAGAAGAATCGGAAATTCATCAATAAAGGAATCAGGTTCACAAATTAAAAGAAACAACAGAATGTGCGTATTATCAGGTGACACAAATAGAAATTGACAAGAGATCAAGATTGCAGAAACTCCAAAATATGTTTAAAATAAAATCAATAATGCAAACGCCAAATAAAGCAATGGAAGAAATATTAGACGGAAAAGACCTAAATATTACTGAGTTAAACCGCCTGATTTGTGCTGCAGCAGCAGCAGCAGCAGTCATTACAGAAGAGATAAATGGAACAGGAGAGTATAAATTAGAAACACAGAGATCAAAAACACCCCCGTGGGTTAGACACATACAGGAGAGCATAAATGGTATTAGAAAGGAACTGTCAGCTTTGGTGGAAATAAAAAGAGACAACTGAAAGGCACAGAATGCAAAAAGAACCAGATTACTTAAGAAATACAACATGGAGAAGAAAGAAAATTTGGATCAGGTTATTGAAGAGCTTAAACAAAACGTTTCAGCAAAGACGCAACGATCATCTAGGTACAGGAAAAGACAGAACCAGTATTACCAAAATAAGCTGTTTAGGACAGACTGCAAGAAATTTTATAACTGTCTCAGGCAGACATATTCCAGTGTGAAAAATATGCCAGACAAAGAGGAAGTCGAGAACTTCTGGAGGGAAATATATGGGAAAGGAGTTCAACAAAATGGAGAAGCGCACTGGATTAAAAACCAGTACCAACAAAATCCAAGCATGGAATGGAGCCCAGTATGTGAAAAAGACTCTGCAGAGGCACTAAGAACAACGCTAAACTGGAAAGCCCCTGGAAGAGACCAAATAGCAAGTTTTTGGCTTAAGCAACTTACAGCAACACACAAGCATATAGCTACACTTTTTAACAAATTGGTTGAAGAATATCAAATACAGGAGTGGTTAACGACAGGAGTAACATTCCTTATTCCCAAAAAAAAATAGAATACTCAAAGTCCAAAGAATTACAGACCTGTGACCTGTTTGCTTACAATATACAAACTTACGACATTTGTTATAAGCAGGCGTACGCAAAAATATACGGATGACGAAAATCTGATGCCAAAAGAGCAGAAAGGGTGCTGCAGCGGATCAAAAAGATGCAAAAATCAGCTGGTAATTTAAAAAACAATACTACAGGAATGTAAACGCAGGGAAAAATTTGGTTATGGCATGGATTGATTGTCAGAAAACTTTCGACAGGGTGGCATATAGTTGGATAATAAAATCCCTACATTTAATTGGGATCAATGATAAAGTTATATCATTCACCAAGAAGGTCATGAGCTACTGAAGAACACGTATGCGCCTACACACAGAAAATAAGCTAAGAGAAACAAACGACATAAAAATACAATGTGGAATATTTTAAGGAGACTTTATCACCACTGCTATTTTGCGTTTGCTTAATCTCTCTCACTGAACAACTGAATAGGTTGAACACAGGATGCGAAGAGCACACAGGAAAAACAAAAATATCACACCTACTTTACATGGATGATTTGAAGTTGATCGCTAAATCAGAGGAAGAGCTCCATAAACAGATACAAACAGTTTAAACCTTCAGTGATGATATCCATATGGAATTTGGACTTGAAAAATGTGCCAAGATTGCATTTAAAAGAGGCAAACTAGTTCACTCGCAAAATTTGGTGATCGACATCAACAGAGAAATACAAAAGCTAGAACAGGGAGAAACGTGGAAGTACATCGGGATTGAAGAAAGTGAATGTATACAACATCAACAAACGAAAGAACGATTGAAGCAGGAATACAGCAGGAGATTAAGAATGATACTGAAATCTGAAATGAACGCCAGGAATAAAATTACAGCAATTGGAGCACTAGCTGTCCCAGTGTTTAGATACAGTTTTGGTATAATTAACTGGAGAACTGAAGAAATAAAAAAGATTGATAGGAAAACTAGCAAAATGCTAACAATGCATAAAATGCATCACACAAAAGCTGACATAGACAGGCTATATGTAAAGAGGAAAGAAGGAGGGAGAGGACTGGTGCAAATTGAAGCGGCATATAAAGCAGAAATAATTAATATTGCAGAATACCTTAAAACAAATTATAAAAAAGACCAGTTTGTAAATCTTGTTAAAAGCCACGAAAGCACTCAACCAAATATGAACCCAATAATTAAGACAGCAGCAAAGATTACAGAAGAATAAAGTCAACCAAATGAGAAGAGTGACCCAAAACAGGATGAAATACAACACACAAGGCAAGATTGAGAGAGTCTATAAAAAAAATGGAAAAGGAAGTAATTCATGGGCAGTATATTAGAAATATTCGTGAGGAAGACACGTTCCTCTGGCTATCGAAGGGAGACCTAAAAGCAGAAACAGAAAGTGAAATAGTGGCAGCAAAAGACCAGGCGTTACAAACAAAATATTATGCGACAAAAAATTTGAACACAGATAGCAAGTGCAGACTTTGCTAACAATTTGATGAGACAATAGACCACATAATATCAGCATGCCCAATACTGGCGAAAGACCAGTACATAAAAAGACATGATAGAGTGTGTGCACAACTACACTTCAACATATGCAAGGAAACATGGGTACAATTGGACAAAAACACTGGTATGAACCTGTGCTAAAATCAGTAGAAACAAGTCAAGGAGGCAAGGTAACCATATTGTGGAATCAACAAGTACAAACTGACAAAACTATCCCCAAAAACGAACCAGACATTATAATCCGTGATAATGAAAAGGGAACATGTATATTAATAGACGTTGCAATAGTTTATTTGCAAATTATTAAAAAATTATGAGATTATGTGTGGGAAAAATATTGTGTGGCGCCTTCAGTCTGGTATAAATTTATAAACGTTTTGTTGACAGGCGTCCCTTTTGCCCTCAAGAAAAAAATTATCCTGAGAACGGAATGTCACATGCTTTCCGAATGTCAAATTTGTATCATAATACAAGGTGTCACATCGCAAAGGACTCGCCTTTGGAGCCGTCAGCGCAAATCGGGTTTGTAGGGAGAGTGAGTTGCGAGAGCGAACTGTCAGATATCGGACTGTGTGGCAGATCAGTGTTACAGTTTCCATGCTAATTGTACCCATTTCCTCTTTTTCGACCCAAAATATTCTGCCCCGCCGAAATATTAACACTTATAACAATGTCCGTTTTTTATTATTCACCCAACAGAAAGAACACAACATTCAGAACACGGAGCAAGTTTGAAATCAATGAGAACTATTTTTCTATACAGAATGAACCGATTGTGCCGTCTAAGGGACTGTTAGTGTGCTGTCCGTCAGGTATGAAGTACATAAATATATTGGACATACGGTAATTGGTGACGGCACAAACTTCATTATATTAAGACCACAAACACAAGTTCTAGACTCCTTCCTGTAATACTAAATAAATAACTCCATGCAGCAGAGTCCTGGGTGGGAAGGTAAGAGGCCTTCAACTGCTCAACACATTGCCAACACTTCATGGAACCCGACGGTTCTTTACCGCACACACAAGAGCCAGCCACCTGTCGCTATTCTGAACCTGATCAATCCAGTCCATGTTCCCATCTCATTTTTTGAAGCATCATTTTAATTTTATCCTCCAACCTACGCCCACATCTTCCAAGTGACTTCTTCCCCACACTCTCTTCACCAACACCCTGCATGAACCTCTCCTCTTCTCCATTCGTGCTACGCACCCCACGCATCTCATTCTTCTTGATTTGACCACCAGAATAATATTTTGTGTTGAGCAGAGACAGCAGTAGTATTAAATGAAGGAAATTGAAATCAATGTCAATTTCCTATAATTTTTTTTATTGTTACGCCATGCATGTTGTCGAGTTACTCAATTATTACACCAACCGCTGCACATACATAAAATTTATAAAATTTAAACATTAAAACATTAAAAACGCTCCGACATGTTTCGGTCCTAAGACCATCATCAGGGAGCTATATATTCCTTGCCAAAGTCACACTAGAAATAGTCTCAGATTAATTTCGTTGTACAAGTTGGGTGTTGTGGCAACATGCCTGTAATATAAATTATACCAATGGTATAATTTATATTACAGGCAACTTTATAAATTGTATATATGTGCAGTGATTGGTGTATTAATTGAGTTCCCCTAGTTTCTTCTCATTGCCTTACGAAATTATGCTTTGTGAAATAAACCTACACGTAGGACCGAATTAATTGTTAATAACAAAGGAAACAGTTTACTCAGGCACTACACTCGGCTCACTAACATCAGTCACTATACACCGAAACACGACCACGTATTATTTAGAACTGGCTTGGTAAACCACAGCAACACTGCAAGGAATTTGGGAGAAGACGTGTGTTGGTAGCACTGATCACATAAGGACTGCACACACACATACTTAGTATAAACCTCAATATTTGATCCTCAAAGCAACCCGACTTACCGGTTTCAAAGGAAGCGTCGAAACACAAGTGACCACGTTTGGCCTTACCACTCTGTCCGGGGGGTCGCATTACCACTCGTGTCACGTTGCCCAGCCCTCCCTCAGTCTCACTGTCTTCACTGTCTGAGAAACAAGAAACCAGTGATTAACAATCAGTGCTTAAAAACAGGGGCGGAGTTACATAAGCTAAAGCTCAGGCCCTTATATTACAAGGGGCTTCACTAAAAACCTCAAATGTGTGTGTAAACAATGAATATCACAAAACAAATTACAGGGCAGGATTTATGTTGTAATTATTCTTATTATTAATTTTTACAACAATTAAAACAAATGTATGTACGTCATGCAGCATTTTGCACTTACCCTTCCACCAGCATTGAAACTCCATTAAATGCAAAATTTAGTGCAACCCTCGTAAATGTTACAGATGAGGATCCACAACGCGTTTCGATTTGGCCCTGCATATAAATGTAGAGATGGAGAAGGAACGTCGAGTGAATGGAGTTCATCCTGAAGATAACTGTGTAATTTGGTGGGGAGGAATCGTTGTTTCTGTTTTCAGGATAGAAGACTGAAAGTCGAGGCAGCTCATTATAATTAACGGTTGGTACCCATCTACAAAAGTGTATTATGTCGTACATATAATGTCGGCTAAATGGTAAAGTTCCAGAACTGTATTCGGGTATTACTGGGTTCGAGTTTAAACAGGGCCACCGTAAGCCCACATTCTGACCGACGGTTTCTCTTGTCTCATTCAGTACTTTTAACTGAATATCGGAAAATTATAACAGTTCACATTACGCTGCCACCAACGTAACCTTCCATATCTCTTCGAATTCAGTATTCATTTCCTTCATACCTTCCGATAATAATTAGTCTGACCTAACTAAACCATAAACAGTATCTCAATGCACAAGACGGTAATCTTCACATTCATCACCAAGACAAACTCACATCTTAAGTGACCGTTCTCTTTCACTTTTCCATTACGTAAATAAAGATTTAAATGTTTTTGCACGGCTTGTAATTTCTACGACATAATTTAAGAGTTTTCGCAACATTTCAAAGACTGAGTATTAGCTTCGACACGTCTGTCTGTCCGCCCGCGTAGAAAAACTCGGCCCCCATCGAAATTTTGTCAAGAAATTTTTCACTTTAGTATTTTCGAAAATCTGTCGTGAAAATTCAAATATCATTAAAATATAACAAGAATATCGGGTACTTTATATGGAGACGGATGTACATTTATAATAATAACACCTTCAATTGTCTTAGGGAAAGAAATATTTCGGGCAAAATTTACAGGGAAACCCAAAAAAACCCTTTTAATTTCGATTATTTGTTTTCGAAAATCGTGCCTTTAACGAGATAATGTGGAAAAATATTGTAGAGCCGAATAGACCGCAGACGAAAATATGGCCATGCGCATTGCATACTGGATATCAAATTCTACAAACACACACTCAGAATATGTAAATACGTATTGCTTTTCCGCGGCAAAAATGGTTAGGCTAACGCGTGTCAATGTTACATTATACGCACACTATTTTACTGAGAATCACGTGACTTTATGTCTGAGCGACGAAATGCAGGAATATGAATTTTAATGACAGTTATTACGAAAAATTGGCAAGATTGAAACCAATGAAAAAGAAGAAATATTGTGAACAATTTTGGTGAGTCTCTATTAAAAAACTAATATAAAAGGACGAAAAAAATTTGCACTCTTCTGGGCTGTGACGACAGTCAGGTTAGTAGAAATAATTGTACATGTTTTCGGAAGAAAATACTGCCTCCATTGCCGATAACGTGCAGTCTCTCTTACATCTGGGAGAGGGGGGCAGCACATTCCTCCAAAAGTACGTAAGTTCTTACCAGTCTACGCTGCGCCACCTCGCAGGCGACACTAAACCTCAAAGTTACCGCTGTGAACCTCAAATGTCGAAACACCACTGAATGTCTAAGAAATCGGAAGACAGTGCAGAAATTTCAACCTTATGCCATCACGGAAATTTAAATGATTCCTCTTCCATACAGTCTCAAATTTTGAGGTCTGTTTTGACTTTTCCGTACACGTAAACCTTACTCGTCAAAACAGGGTTGAATATTATGGCATGATATATAGGTGCTGTAGGTGGGCCGGGTAGCGTAGTCGGTATAACGACTGGCTACGGCCTGGACGGTCCGGGGATCGAATTCCGGTCGGGGTCGAGATTTTCCGCACCTGTCTAGACCGGCCCTGAGGCCCACTCAGCCTCCTGTACAATGGGTACCGGGTCTTTCCCGGAAGTAAAGAGCGGCCGGGGCGTGACGCTGACCCCTCACCCCTTCTAATGCCGTGATCAAGAAAGAGTAGAGCTATAACTCTACTCCCCCTATGGGCCGTACGGCCTGTACAGAGCTTCAGTGCATGTACGAGGATGCACTTTAAAAATATAGATGTTGTAGACTGGAAATAATGTGGAAGGACTGGCTGCAGCCGCCTGAACTAGAACATAACTGAGAAAATGGATTAATAAAGATTTACTCTAACTGCTACATCTGGTACATTTAACATTTAAATTTATCACCGTTTGGTTTTTTCGGGAAATATAAAGGAAAAAGTCACTTTGACGGCTAATGCCTTCAGTGGAGCGTGGCATTAGGTCCATGAAGGTTAAGTACAAGCCCAAAACAGACTGAAAGTGACAGTTCGTCTGTCATGGTATCGCAGTCACCATCCCCTACAACACCCTGCGACCCATGACCAGTTCTTATTCAGTAGCGAGTCAGATGATTACAGACTTAAACGCCTTGGAGCGTCTTCTTGTGAGGGTGTTTGGGACTGTCTTGAGTGTACTGTCTTGGTCGACATCAATTTAACAACCAGTCCGAAACCTTCTTATCCGAAAGGGCATTGGTTCGTCAGCCTATCATTCTGTACGGAACAGCAGGATTACCGAGGGGAAAATGAGCAAAACTGACTGGTGACGACAGAACGAAATTTAAGTATTTTATCATTTCACCGTGCATTCTGTAGATTATTTAATTACACACACCAACACATGCACATATCTATATATATATATATATATATATATAATTTTAAAAAGCCTAAAATTTACATTAAAACATTTAAAACGCTCCTACATGTTTCGATCACACCATCATCCTCAGGGAGGATATATTTTTCCTTGCTAAAGTTATAATTTAAAACATTCAGTGAATTACTTCGTTATGTTAATTTTGGTGCTGTGGCAGCACGTCGTGTTTTTGTGTGTGAGTCGTACGGTGTTTAGAATGAGCCTGGTTATGGTTGTGCGTCGTATGGTGTGCAGCTGCACAGCATACGACGCACATGTGCATGTGTTGGTGTGTGTAATTAAAAATTTGAAGTACTCGGAAAGAAGCATTTCCCATTGTCACTTTGTCCACCAGAAACCACACATCGCCTGACCTAAGATCGAACCCGGTCCTCCGAGGTTATAAGCCGATCACTGAAAGCCTGAACCATGGGCACAGTTTATGAAGGCCGAATTTCCTTTTAAATTTGGTACGAAATTTTCTACCTGACTGGAAAGTTTATAAAATAATAGTTCTTTATTACAGGAACTGCTGGCAACATAGCATATGGGAAAATAGAATTCCGTAACGTTAGAGCGAGTGGTATACATAGTTACCATTGGGTTTTGAAAGGTTGTACATGGTCCTCCTCTGGGATCTCTTTTGCACAAAACTGTGCCACTTATCAGAATCACGTTTCTGAAATAATAACACAGACGACTTGTTTTTCACCCGTTAACCGCTTCAAGCCCAAGTGTAAATAGAACCACGCATATTCTGTGACATATCGGACAGCAAAGCCTACAAGCTAATAGAGACGCGCCCTGTCTATGCATTTAACTTGCAGCACCAAGTCTTCCGCAATGTTTAGTGCTAGTTTTCTCCAGGCGTAATTCGACAAAAATCTAGTTTTGTTGCATTTCTATTGAACACTCCGATTTAATACGGAAACAAAGTTATGTTTATTCCAGTCTAATTATTACACAAAGTGACACAAAACGATTAGAGTCACATGTATTCGTGGTATAGGTTAGGTTAATAAACCCCTGATCACACAGAGCAGAACAGAACGAGGTGTTCTTTATTTTCGAATAACCAATCAAATCAACGGACTATACTGATTTTTATAATAAATAACGTTAAGCGAGGATAAGCCTATTGTGTAAGCGGCAGAGTTTAGATGAGATAGATAATGTGATTGTATTATAAAGGAAGTGAATGTAAAGAACAGAGGAATGGGAAGGAGGGAATGAGAAAGCAAAACAGAATTATTTGACAGCTATTTATATCAAGGCACAAGGTTTTAGAATTGGGTTTATACTTCCTTTTTCAGCTGGACAGGATAACAAAAGTCTACTCTCTCTGGTCCCTGTGTAGAACCTGTGTCCCACTGTGCATTACACTTATGGTCCCAGTAGACCAACTATTCCTTATTGTTATCTCCATGTGTACAAGGAAAGCAAGCCATGTACAAAGGATGAGTATTTTGGATACAGAAATAGTGCTATATACAAAGTCCTAAGAAACAACATGGAACTTCGTGTCACACCATCACCATATAATTTGCTGTTTACAATGTTCAGTTAGAATCTTGTTTTTAGTCTCCATATAAAATGCCAACACAGTGTCCTCAAAAATAATTTCAATTTTGAACCCCGCAATTGAGTGGTAAAGAAACGCCTGGCAACGAAACGACTTCTCTGTTATACATACTAAAGCACTTTGTTAGTGTTTCAGTTTACGGTAGTCATTGCAAACTTTCTGTAACCACCTGTGGTCGGATATACATCCCGCTTGTCAGCAAGGTGTACACATGTCCCTTTACCACGCATCGTAAGAAAACAATCTTCTGAGAGTAAAAACATTCAGAAATTTTGATCCAAGTACTCAAAATCTGATGCACATAATACACAAGTATGAAAGAGACTAAATGAAAAAGTTCGTATGTGTTTCACGAGGTAAGGTGCGTATTATTCTTTGGAAACTCCTGGCCTCTCCAAGCATTTTGATTCAATTTTCAATCTGTTATCACAACTCCGCATCCCCCAACGCCACAGCACTTTTCGTGACATCGTTGCAAATGATCGGCTAGCAAGTATAATGTTTTAGCATTCCTCAACAGCATAGGACTCTGCATGGTGCTTCAACTAACCATATTTCATGTGGTTGTAAGCTTAAACCTCATATATATGTCTCCGAATTTCGCTTCCCCGTTTGGCATTGAAAAACCTCTTCACCATTTGTCAATTCAATCACTTAATAACCCTCTATTATGCATAATGGTAACAAAATGACCCAAAATGCAGATCAGGATAACTGCAGAGTTTCATGCATATAAATTTTACACTTCTTCATTCATTCGTTTCCAATTTGCATTTTATCTTGCATGCAAGCTCTAACAGGCTCGAAAATTGATATTTCTGTAAACCTCAAATTCAGTACCACATATTTATTATTTGACGCCAAATAGAGAGCGTGTTTTTAAGAGCTACTCTTTCTAACATATCATTTTTTGCCAAAAATTTGGAACAGACGGAATGGAGAAAATGTCAAGCCGTGACAACTACTGTGAGACTAATGCAGAAGTTGGCAATCATAGTGCCTTTGGGATATGTAGGTCTATACGTGACTGTTTCTAGCCGTCACGTTCGAAGATATTGATTTATAATCAGTCAGTCTGAAAAAAACTCTATTTTCGTCCAATATTGGCCCTAGCAGACTCAAATTTCCTTTCATTTCCACTCATCGCGAACGTCATTTGTCAAACTTTTCGTAGCAGTAGAATGTTCTCGTGGAAAAACACGAAGTGAAATACGAGTTTCTTTAGAGCTTACAGTGTAAAACAAGTTTGGCTTTTAAAACCATGGCAGAATGTGAAACATTTTAAAAATAACTGAAAGCAAGTATTGACAGGAAAATATATTAAAACTGATGGGTTGTCACCAAAATAAACTCTCCTTTCTACCTGGTAAAGTTGATCTCCTAACACAGTAATATTGCTTTTATAAGGTACATGATTCTTTTCCGTTGGACAAGTACACAGCAATCAAAGTTGTTCTTAAACAGATGATTGATTGAGGTCTACATAGTGTGTGTTCTGTTGAAGAATGACCCAGTCACTTTGACAAAAATATAATGTTGAAAGATGGATCACTTACAGCAAATCTTCCTTTCCTTTGGTGCTCCAAGTGAACAAACTGACAATGTGAACATTCCTTGAGCAAAACAGACGTTTCAGAACTTTGTAACTTAAAACTCGAGAGAAAAATATGAGGAGAAAAACAGAGAAAATGGGAATTAAATCTGCAGAAAAAAATTCACGAAATTCTGATTTCAGTGGATTGTATCCAAACATTATACAGAACATCCCTCTGTGTTTAGCATTCTGGTTCATTTTAGGGTTTCTATCACAATAGTGGCCAAACAGGTACACTAGTCAGACTAACAACACACTTAAAGACCGGACACCCAACGTACCCACAACACAACGCCCTGGGGCATTCGCCTAACTATGTGTGCCTTGGAAAAGCAAAAATTATTACAAGTTCCGAGTGTGTGTCTGTAGTCTTATTTATCCAGCATACAATACGCATGCGTCGTATTATATTGTCATCTGTGCCCTGTGTGGTCGTACCACATTTTCCTACATTATCATATAAGCGTCACGATCTTCGGAAAAAAAATGTTTGGACATAAATTGTGTGTTTTTGTTTTAACTACAAACTTTGTCTGAAATATTTCTCATTCTAAAAATACATCAGCGAGATATTATAACAAGTGTGCACAGTTCTTCATGTAAAGCACATGTTTTCCTTGTCAGATTTTAAAGAAACTTGAATTTTCTTGACAGATTGTCGAAATGTCAAATTTGATAAAAATCGGTTCAATTGTTCCAGGCGGACATGACGAAGCTAATAGTCGCTTTTCGCAATTCTGCAAATGCGCCTAAAGTGCCTTTCCAAACATAAAGTGTGTTGTTTAACAAGGGAATGAGATGCTGACCTTATACAGCTTGTGACACAGATGGGAGAATGAATATGGAAATGTGTTGAAGTGATATTGACAGGTTAAAACAAACCAGTCAAAGAAACGCCTATCCCACTGCCACTTTGTCCACAACAATCCTACACAGACCTGCCTGCAACTAAACCCTGGTCTCTGCGTTTAGGTCCGGACGTTTAACCACCATGGCACAGCTGTTAAAATATAAGTAACCTGCTGTATTAAACACAATTCAACTCTCATTTTGTTTTTCTAATGACTTCGTTAGCCGATCCCCATGGCAGGGCAGTCTAAGGTGTGGGTCTACGGCCGATCGTTTGTTGTTATTGTGGGTTCGAATCCCGCCGAGGTCACGGATGTCTCTCTTGTGAGTGTTGTGTGTTGTCAGGTAGAGGTCGCTGCGTCGGGCTAAGTGTGTCTGAGTATGATTGTGAATCCTCGATAATGAGGAGGCCTTGGCCCAATAGGACTGCTGCGCCATGGTAAAAAATTAAATAACCTCGTCAAACGACTACATACGCCTTCATTATCCTCTTATCAAAAACCTGTCCGCTATGACACCGTACAAAACAACAAAACAATTATCCTTTGTGTATAGTGGAATATTTATAAATTATGGAATATTTCAAACAATATATTCTGATTTCAACAGGTGTATTTTCCATGGTCAGTATCAGTTAAGACGAGCTTTATTTTAGAACTCCGTAACTTTAGTTTTCAACGTCACGTAGAAGGTCGCAAACAATTAAAACAGTATATTTAACCTTTTAAATCCTACTGGTTACGTGATGCACCAACAGTTTAACATTCAACAACTGTACGCTCTGCCCACACTGTATTTATGTGTTTTGCATTTATCTGAGAACAAACAGCGACTTGTGCCACTTAAACCATAAACTGATTGGTTTTTATAGCCGAGATGAAAAGTGTTTACTGCGCGGTACGGACTGAGTCTTTAAATAAAGCTGTCTGCGCTTCGTCTGTAAAGCGTTAATGAGTTCAATTCCATAGAAGTGTTTAGTCTAAACACCACCAAGTATAGCGGACACATGTTTGGACTTTTTGCACATGTAAAGTATGTTGAGGGCAAACAATCAGAGAACACATCTCGGATTTGCTGACATTTCGTGCAGTACCTGAAATTAATTGATAAAATTTTACTGACGCGCCGACTGATTTTTAACCTAACCTAACCCAAGTCACGCAGAATTAAATAAATATATTGATTAATGAAAGAGGGGTTCCAGTTAACTTCGACGATACTGATCAACAAGAAAAAGATACCCTGCGGACAAAAGTGTAGAGAAAGTCGGGCACATTTCAATCTTGCGAAGTAATTGACGATAAAATATGGAATAAATGTGAATACAGTGGAGACTTGTGCAACGTACACGGATAAACCCAAACAGCTTATCATTTATCACCTGTGTAAATAACGTTTCCCGTTGCAGTTGTTAGATTTGTGAAGCTTGAAATCCGTACTATAGATTTTATAGCCCATACTCTGTGCTATGTCCGATATTATGTCGACACGTACGATAATTCTCAAATATCACATGGAATTATGTAGCGTATATCTAAACTAACATCCTTAAATATAATTTATGTTCTGACGGTTTATCGACTTGTCATCTGATTATGTGTAATGCAGAATTCCATAAAGTTTACAACCTTAACAACACAATCATTTCAACAGTCTTCTTGTATTTCGATATACAAACTTCGTATGCACCGTGCCAAATTATGATTGTCGCCTGATTGCCTAAACAGGAAATACCTTTCTCTTGATTGTATTATTTCCCACTGCGGTACAGTTAACTGCATAAGAACTAAACCCTTCACACTCCATTGAAACCAGAGTTTAGTCTGAAGAAGATGAAAAAATATAAAACAAATATTCTTCAACACAGCGTTATATTGTTCAGGTCCTGTTAATTTTATGCGTGATTGTCTTTAGAACTTCGCCTCTGTTGCTGCGAGGTTTGAATGTTTGTTGTTGTATTAAGACAGGGAGGAATGTAAAGAGCTTCAATTAGTTTTTCTAAGCTTGCAAACTTTGTGTCAGGCACACATATGAACAACCGAAAACTTTGTATCCTTTAGTGTGAACAAAACTTGACAGAGAAACAATACAGATGAAAACAGAAATTCTGTGAAACTCAGTAAAGTTTGATAAACTCGTAATTTGTTTCCAACAGATATATATAAATATATATACATATATATATACACTTAGTGTTATCAGGTACATTGTAGAAACTATAAAAGAATCAGAACTGCAGAAGAAACATTCTGTCCTCATCCTCTCTTCCACTCTGCCTCTACATCCCACTCTTTCTTTTCTTCCAAGTTTCAAAAGGAAGTCCCTGATCCAGTTCATCTTGTTGACTCCATTGCTATTCGCAGGGAACAAAGAAAATTCCCTAGAAGATGTTTCTGAGTCCTTAGAAAATCTTATTTTCTGGAGGGAAGGAGCTACTGCGCAAGAATATGGCAGTTTCAAAAGTGCCAGAGGTGCCGTTTAGCAATAGAATTACCGACAATGAGTACCAATGCGCGGTACAAAAATCGGTCATATTGGTAAAGAATCCATACGCATATGTAACTACATGCTGTAGGAGAATATTCTTGTGTACATTAAAAATGATATGGAGTCGTGTTTGTAGCAAACACACTGTACCCATATAAATGGAGTACGCCTGTGTTTGAATATTATAACAAATGGCCTTTGCATGTTCCATATACGTACATTAAAGAATACTTATACTATGTAACAAACCAACAAATGATCATCAATAATACATTTTTTTTTAAATATTACTATTCACCGGCATGTTTCAGTCTCTTCTGCGACCATCAACAGGGTGTTACACAAGAATACAAATAATATACAATTTTTTTTTCACAAAATGTATAAATAAAACCATCAGATATTACAATTTACATCTTCAGTTGTCCTTGAGGTACAGCTATTCATTTGGTACTAATACTAAGTGAATTATTTCAATTGATCTGTAATATGTACATATTCAGGATTTAAGTAGTCTGGTCTACACATTTTGTTGAAAAAAGTAACAGTATTAGTTCGGAGAAATTTTGCTTTTGCATTATTGTGTTCATGAACTGATTTTGCCTACTGGACATGAATGGCCTTTACATGTTCCATATCTGCGCATTAAAGAATATTTATAATGTGTAACACACCAACAAATGCACATCAATAGAACGTGTTTTATCGTATATTACTATTCATCGCAAAAGTCAAGTAGCTGCCGCGTAGTGTATGACACACTGCTGCTCGCTAAGATGAATTTTGCATCTGGTGAATAATTTTATTGATCTTGTTGTTGAAATGTACCTCTCGTACTTCCTGAAGATGGGCCTTTGATGGCTGAAACACGCCTGAGTGACACAGTGTTAATAAAGTGGAGTTAATAATAAATGTGTGTAGTGGTTTTATGTTTATGGTTCCGTGCATCGCTGATCTATATTAATAATTGTCCAACGAGATGCAACACAAAGCAGTATATTTATTATTCTGCAAGTTCACTCTACCTGTTTCGAGTGTCAATCACACCCATCATCAGGAGTACACAAAACAGTAACTACAGTCTCCGGTACTGGTCATATTTTTTGTACAGCTACCTCCCTCCAATGTGGCCAAGCTTGGCCACACTGGAGGGAGGTAGCTTCACAGCACAGCATGAACAGTACCAGAGGCTGTAGTTACAGTTTTATGTACTCCTGATGATGGGTGTGGTTGACACCCGAAACATATAGAGTGAACTTGCAGAATAATAAATAGGCTGATTTGTGTTGCATCTCTTTGGACAACTATTAATACAGAGTGCAGTAATATTTGCTATATGAAATTATGTGCAATTTTGTGCAATTTTTTGTTCATTGTTGCATTCTTGTATGCCACGCCGATTACGGTCGCAGAAGCGATTGAAACACGTCTGTAAATATTAATACTTGATAAAGCATATCTTACTGATGTGCATTTGTTGGTTTGTTGCATAGAATTAATATTATAAAAATTGTTTTTATTTTTAATTAAATCAATTAGGACTTAAATAATGTCGACATACAAAAGTAGACTGCAAATATTATAATTCATATTTTACCACCAATGGTTCATTACACACTAATATATAGGCTAGATATCGGTTCATCATTATTCCAAGTATCCTGTCGATATATTGAATCGATAAAATCTGTTTACAATTTAAACTTATAAATAAAATTACTACAACAATATGTATATCCGACTTATGACAATTTGGTACTATAATATTAAAACAGTAAAATAATTTAAATAAACATATTCACATCTTCATCGTTGTACCGTGCATTTCCTAGAATCATTTAATTAGCGCACAAAGTAATGCACATATATAAAATTTTTACATTAAGACATTTGAAATCGCTGCAACATGTTTCGGTCCTAAGATCATCTTCAGGGAGCTATGCTATTCCTGGCTATGTCTATACATCCTTGTATGTGCTGCCACATAGCGTTATAGTGATGTACACCTTCCAGTTGTAAGTAATACAGCCGTTGGTTGAGGTATTGTTTCTTGCGGTACAGGAATTGAATTTCTTGGTTTATTCTGAACCTGATGGCATTGTTTGTAGTCTTCTTATCTTGTAGTTTTTGTCAATTAATCTTTATGCGTAGCGTAGCTCCCTGAAGATGAACTTAGGATCGAAACATGTTGGAATGATTTTAAATGTTTTAATGTAAACAATTTTATGGATGTGCATTAGTTGCGCTAATTAGTTGCGCTAATTAGTTGCGCTAATTAGTTGCGCTAATTAAATGAAAATTATTCATACTTGTGCATATAGTGAAGTTGTTTTATTGCCCGTTACCTAGGTAATATTTGTGCCCATTTTTATGCATTTAAAAAATGTTTGTGAACCAGTGTGCATTGGTTCTTCACAAACCTTTGTAATTTTTCGATGTACAAATCTTTTGCAACGCGCTTCCCTGAATATGCTCATTCGAGTGGCCGAAATATGTAGGAGGTATACTATGTTTGTAAAATACGTTCATAACCTTATGCACATTTATTGCTATTTGCTACCATAGGCAATGCAGGTGTTTTTCCGTGATCGGTATCTCGTTGCGTGTGACTTTGTTTCTCTTAAACCTCAAAGGTTTAACTTCCCGCACATCGGTGTTTGGTTTGCGAATTTCTTTAGGTATGTAGCCCGCGCGAAAGACGTTTGCCATATTTGATGAAGTGCCGAGATAATTATGATAATCATCAGCACAAACTTCCTCCAGCCTGCCGTCATTTCGTCCTGGAATGTCTCAATATACCCCTAAACATCCGTTCTCAACCTCCTACGAATCTAATCAAAATCTGATGTTTGTATGACCGTGCGTCATTGACACAATAATATAAACGGCCAACTAGATTCAACAATAACAAATTTTATTGATAATTACTATCAGCTCAACATGTTTTGGGCGATAGTTTCGCCCATCCTCAGGAGCACTAGACTCTGTTTACAACTTCTGGTATAAAGCACCGACAATGCTGCCTGCTGGTGACCAGCAGGCAGCATTGTCGGCGTATTATACCACAAGCTGTAAACACAGTCTAGTGCTCCTGAGGATGGGCGAAACTATCGCCCAAAACATGTTGAGCTGATAGTAATTATCAATAAAATTTGTTATTTTTGCATCTGTTTGGCTGTTTATATTATTGTATTACTAAACAAAATTGCCAAACATTTTTACATAATACCAGTTTCAATGGAAACCCCTAATTTCGGCCTAGATATTCCTACAATGGTTTCACCATTAAATGTTGTCATCCACCCGGAACGTGCTAACATTCTCATCGTCCTTGCTTTGATAACTGCAATAATACAAATGTTTTTCAAACGAAAACCCTAAAAATTGTACAGGGTAATATAGGCTAGCATTGTACAGTGATATGCTTCGGAATCAGCTTAAGCCACCAAATCGAACAAAGCGCCACTCTTTGTTGTCTACTGGCGCGTGTCTGCAGCATGACAAGTCTCACATCATACAGCACGTCATACCGTGAAACTGATCCGGAATTTAAAATTGGAGATGTTGTCCCACCCCCCATATTCAGCAGATTTGGCAACCAGGGATTTTCACCTCTTCTGGCCGCTGAAAGACGCCCTATGTGGACGTCACTTCAGATCGGAAGGGAGGTAAAGGAGATGGTGCATGACCGGCTGGCATAGCAAACAAAAGACTTCATCTCCAGAGCAATTTATGCCTTAGTACAACGTTGGAGGAAGTGTGTAGCTGTTGTGCAATGGATCATTTTGTGTAATTTTTACTATTTTAGTTTGAACGACTTTTGTATTTGGTGAAGAGAAACATTAATGTAACAGTGCCTCTTTTAACATTTCGTCCTCAACCTAAACTCTCCTTAATCTTTTGCTCACAGTCTTGCTTTCATCAGAGACATGTATTTTCGATTTACTTCTAAATAAAACCCTTTACTCCAGCACCAAATAACAATAGAGTCAGGAAATTTGTCACAAAGAACGTGTGATGCTGACGATAGAGTCAGGAGATTTCTCCAAAATGCAGTTATCTCTCTATCAACCTGCACTGAGTCACATTTCATAAGACAATTGTCTTTATCGTCACTTAAAATTTTAATTAGTGCAGAAGATTTCACAGGACGATCTGGTTGGCCGCGCGGTCTAAGACGTGTATCTGCGGCCCCTCGTTTACTGGGATTGTTGGTTCGAAACCCGTCGGGGACTTGAATATTTGTTTGTTGTAGGTACTACGTGTTGCCAGGTGAAGGACTTTGAGTCGGGCTGAACACTTGTCCAGGGAAGTCTTACCGAGTGTGGCGTGTGTGAGTGTGGTCCTGAAGACTTGATAATGAGGAGACCCTGGATCATGAGGAACTGTTGCGCCATCAGAAAAATAGATGCCAAGGAAAAGAAATGCGATCTAAAGCTGCACTTCAAAATGCGTAAATGTGGCTAGTGGACATCACACTGGAACACAGAATTATAAACAAGTGGAGGCTTCTGTTCCAGTCCGATCATTAAAAATCACAGTCGTAAAATTGTCGTGGTTGAAGCTACACAATGTAGCAAGACAAAATCTGACAAATTATAAATTTCAGCAAATCCCTTTGCGTAGAAACTCTGTGCCAGATGTCACTGACGTTTTAATGTAGGCATTTAGCCACTAATTAATACTGCATAGACAAATCAATTTTACGGTATTCATTTATTCTGTGTCTAGGACACATGTACATAGGGCAAGTGGCCAATACTTGGTCAAACTATATTACTGTAAATGTCTCGGATCTGAAATATTTTTAACCACTGCTGAGTTTTATAACTTTGGATTGTGTTGGTAAAGGGTGAATCATACGGGACATGGCATATGGCGCGTCTCACATTGAAGTTAACTGGACTAGACTTATTGAAGTCGACTGAAAGTTGCAGAATATTTGTGACTGTTAACACACTGATGATTCTGTTGAAAAATTGAGTGACGGCTAGAACTAAAAGTGGAATTCACAGTAATATGAGGGATGACGCTCTCAGGGCAGTAACACTAAAGGTGATCGCGTTCTGAGAATTAATGGTTAACTCTATACTTCCAGACCTGCCCCAAATAAATAAAAAACACATTTGTAACAATTCAAGAGTAGAAATTGGATGACAGATCTAGTTGTGGGGAGGACAATATTAAAAGGGATAGACAGGCTTTTTAAAATAGGGATCAATTCCAACCGGCTCATACAGTGCTTAATAATGGACTTTCCCAACAACACAATGATCCTTTAGATTACATTCAGGCAGAATACTGTCTGTCCCGTCAAATATCATTTTCCTGAAGGATCATGCAGTCAGTGATCTATTCCTACAGTGAATTACTTTAGCTTGTCCGTCAGGAATTTCTTCCCGTCTTCTGTGTCTCTTCCATGAAACACTAAGACATCTCATAAAGGAGAGTTTAGTACTGAAATATTAAATATCAGTGGTTGATACTGATATGCGAGACACCTTATAGAAGAAAGGGTGACACTGAAGTATGAAAAGCCTCTAAACGAAGGCTCATACTGAGACATAAAGCAACTCATACATACTAAGATATGAGACACCTCATACAATAAAGTTTTAAACAGAGCCGTGAGACGCCTCGTAAAAGAGACTTTAATACTGAGATATGGCACACCACACAGGGAAAAGGTCTGTACTGAAACATGCAACACCTCAAAAAGGGAGGGTGGTATTGAGATAAGAGACACCTCGTAAAGGATAGGGTGGTACTGAGATATGAGGCATCCATGGGGGCCTACATTATACGTATGTGAATCGGATAATTTGCTTGAAGGAAAATGAGGGCGTTCAAGAAGAATGTGCTAAGAAATGTATTTGGACCTAAGAGGATGTAGCTAGAGACTGGACAAAATTCCATGTTTCATGATCTGTGCTTCTGGCCAAGTATTATTAAAGAATCAAATCAAATAAATTAAGAATCTGAAGGGTTGATGGAAGACACTGATTTTGATTGAAAGCTAATTAATCTAGCTCTGACAGGGACAAGTTGCGGTATTTGGTTTACACAGTATTGAGCCTTCAGATTCCATAAAATGTGCGAAATTTCATAGATAGCCAATGAACTGTCACTTTCTCAACAACAAAAAATCTGCTCCAAGACGTTGGTAATTTTTGGCACATGCTTAGTATTATGTATAAAATTCGAAAAATTGTCTCAATACAGGCTTAATTGTAACATATTTACACACGTAGACACCCAATTATAGGTCAGATTCTCAAAGTATACCCCATGAAAGTTAGCAAATAGTATTACCGTTCGTCTTGAATATTGTTAAAACATTACCGGGTAGCTACGCAATCGACAAACAACAACTTTCCGCATACCTGTCATTGTTTGTGTGTGTGCGTGTGTTTGTGTTTGTGTGTGTGTGTGTGTTTGTGTTTGTGTTACACAGTTCAGTTCGTAGTTATACAGCACAAAGCCGAACGTAGACTGAAGTGGTATCTGACTGTGATCAGCTTTCCAGTCTTAAAATCGAATGCCTTCCTTGTCTATGGCGTTTTGCGCCTATATCGATTTGCTGCAGCTCCCAGCAAGTCATTCAGAACCTGGTATATTGCAGCGTGTGAACCATTCACACGCAAATGCACATATGATCTCAAGTACAAACACAATATAGGATCTCTCTTATTATAAGCATAGGAACAATAAATATAACGAAAAAGTTTGCCCTCTGTCCCGATCCTCAACCCGTTGCTACCCTCTCAATCCCTACCGCAGAGATGGCCAAATCTACGTATGCCAGGTTGCCATGGAGACAAAATATTTTACCGTGACACTTAATATTTGTGAGTCCTCAGCACGGAACTTGGCTCACGTCACTATTCTGACGGATAGTATTTTAAGGTGGCTTCTAGGCGTTGGAAAATGTGTGCACTCCAGCTATAAAAAACGAATAAATATACAAAATTAATTTTATATTCCTTTCCTTTTCTCGATCTTCCAAGAGGCTTCCAATTACAGTTCTTTGTGCTTCTCTTCTCTCTGTTGTTGGAATCACATCCCGAACCCATCTTCCGGTTAATTTCATTGCCCTAACATTTCAACTGGCGTGTGTTAGCAAATAAATTCGCGCTTAGCCATACCAAATAGGTTACGTTGTATTTGTCAACCGTATACTTACTACAAAACAATATGCCATGAACAGCACCATACAAAACAATGGTCAAAATGTTTTTAACAATGCCCACTTATGGTACGTGTACCCGAAATGACACGCGCGAGGATTTGTTTGGAACTTGGTATTCAAAGATATCAGAAACGTGTTGTGGCGGAGCAAGCTGTCTAAATTTGGAAGAATATATGGGTTTAGGTGTCATATATCCGAAAGCGTAAGGCTGTACTGCAAGTTTATCAGCACCTTCAAATGGCGCTGTGACTTTATAGTGCTGTATACAAAACGAATTGGTATGTAGTTTTGACAAGAGGTTTTACAGCGGGTGGCCGGCCGAGTTACGATTGGGCGAGTACATGAGAATGGACCACATGTTTTAGAATCACTGGAATAAACCGCCCACAAAATCGTCCGATCAAATGCTGGATGGGAAAGGTTTTGTCTCCAAACCTTCCCCCCCACTTCGCAATATGATGGATGATGAGAAAATATGCCAGCAACAATCAGCATTATGTCAATGTGAAAAAGAAATTTTGGCTTGTCCTGCTGATACTATACCTTCTGTTATATGTAAGTGGACATTTCCACATACGGAAGAAAGTAACAAGTTTCCACACACGGAAATGAAGATTTCGAAGTAAGTGATAAATGTTTACAATATTTTTAAGATTTTCTCTTCGCATATTCTAAATTTGATTTCATAGCACACTTCTGTTGTACGTGCTGTTTGGTAGAGCAGATTATTCGGGCATTAATTTGTTTATAAGAAAATCAATTATAAGAACAACGTAAAGTATATTTTGTCTTATTCCGCTGCTGTTTGGCTCAGTCAGAGACGGAAGAATTTCACAGAAACGAACGTTTACCCACTCAATGTAATGCAGGAGGGATCCCTAATGCAACAGTTACATATACAGCACTATGAAGGATATGTATTTAATGGTTCTTAAATATTCAGCCTCATGATGACTCTCTGGAGTCGAAATATGTTGCTGTAACACATTAATTTTCTAATGTTTGTTGTGTTGACTGAACACATATTGTAAGTTTACAATAAATAAGTTTAATTCTTTATAACACAACGGGATGATTTCCTTTAGAACGTTAGTTATGTTTAATTATGTAAACTACGTTAAATTCGTCACATAATTATCTTATCTTACAATGCAACTCTGAACATAAGTCGATTCTATCCTTCTCGTTGGAGTACCTGGAGAAGAATCGCAGAAAAATTGGAAAATACAAAGCCAAAAGCAAAAACGTACATCATATTGTAACTAATATTCAAGTTTTCACTCAAATATCGACTGGTTCAGAGCAGTGTTATAGCATGCCTTATTAGTCGCACAGTGACGTATCCCTCACGTGTCCGTAAGGCGTCGATTTTAAGGTGACTTCTACTGTTCTGTGCGACAGATAAAAAAGACACCCCTAATATTAGGGTTTAGACTGTAGTATCTTTAAACTGTTGAAATGAAAGAAACTAGAATCACGACTCTACACTTTTCATTGAGGCTCAACGGATCTCTGTAAACAGTACTAAACATCTGTTCTTGTAACAAGTGCTGATGTGTACTTTAAAATTATTTTTGAGTCTTTCAAAATTTAAAGAAAACTGTACTGTCTTGACCAACATCATATCGCTCATTTGCCACAACAGTGTCACAACAACAGTGTCACAACAACACTGTCACAACAACACTGTCACAACAACACTGTCACAACAACAGTGTCACAACACTGTCACAACAACACTGTCACAACAACACTGTCACAACAACACTGTCACAACAACAGTGTCACAACAACACTGTCACAACAACACTGTCACAACAAAACTGTCACAACAACAGTGTCACAACTCAAAATTTGTGATTTTTCAGGAGAAACGTTTAAAGGTTATGAAGTGCTATAATTTTGTATGAGTGCAATGACGACACAACTGCTCTCTAGCGGCGAGTTTTGCACGCGGCGTTACGACACTGTAACTGTTACAAGTGCATCTGTAAATGTTTCTTTCTATACCAATTACTCAAAAAAGCCAAATTTTGAGCTTCGACACTCTTGTCTGAAATGAGAGATATATTTATCATGTAGGGATTTTTTTAAATCGCCTTTTACCTTGTTATTTGGCGTGCTACAGAGAACAGTTTCTAGGACCACCCTTATTCATCACTCATATTAACGGCCTGTGCAAGGCCGTCTAATTTTCGAATTGCTTTCCTTCTTCTACTGATATAAACACTTTTCGACAAAGAAATTTTTAATGACTGTTTCTTAATTCAGTCCTACTTAAATTCAATTTGTGGTTGCTGCATCAACAGCTTTACGAATATTCACATTAAAGACAAAGGTTATTTCTTTCTGCAGACAAGATTTTGGGTTCAAATTGTGTAAAACCTGTTTAATACGCACTGTCTGTATCGAATATCGGAAGTACATATTGATCATACATCCATATTTACCACCATGTTGAACAAATACTTGGCAAGCCATTAAGTTGGTGTGTTTGCTTAGGAATATAAGCTTTTTTTTGCCTCCCCGGACAGCCTTCTCAAACTGCACATTACCTTTTTTAGACCTAATTTCGAATAATGCCCGTATTGTGTAGAATTCAATTAATTCTACCAATAAGAATGAGCTCGAATTCACCCAACATAATTTAGGTCTGCTTCTCATCATCGCGTTTTCAGTCATGTAAAATGTAATTGTAAAATGTAAATGATTTAGACCACTTTAAATTTTATACCTTAAATTTTATGAGGTGCTACTTACATGAAGCTTTCCTTATCCTTATTTACAACGAACCAAAATTTTGTCCTTCCCTTTTGTAAACCGTTTTCCTTCTTGTGGTAGCTCGAATCCTCAGAAGTTTTACTTTTTTAAATATCGGTTCTAAACAAGCCAACTATGCTGACACATGTGCTGCGACTGCTGATGTCATCGGTCGAAGTACTGATATATTCGAGGGATAAATTTTGCTAAACGATTATCAAATTAATTGTAACATGTGACAAAGTATTTAAATTTTATTGTTATTATTAAAATATTTTCCTCTCTGTAAGTGACATTTTTTTCCATTATTATTATTATTATACGATATGTATGTCTCCTGTCACAGGCATTTCTTCCTGGTACTTCTCTTGAACCAGCGGTGATCCCCATCGCTCAGGCTTCAAGCTTCACACTGCAGTACTTTCCGTATTATGTGTGATGTTCCAAGTATAGCTGTCTTTTGTAGTGAATCTATCGAGTGGTTTCCTGGTACAGTTTCCAAATTTTTCTTTA